>OLGA01000357.1_pt1 | contig 41099 bp, 38 predicted proteins | sample 1604881 | NCBI WGS metagenome assembly OLGA01 (sample SAMEA3888896, study PRJEB22519) | human gut metagenome | biome: human gut; feature: human-associated habitat; material: faeces | place: Denmark | collected 2009 | reverse complement strand
TATTCCAAAATTACGTTAAATCACGCTTGTGAATTTTCACTTGCGAAACTTTAGTTAAAAAATTGCAGATCAGAAATTGAAACTCATTAAGTTTATCTCTTCGCGACAGAGTTGGTCGATTCCATACGCCATCTTCGCGGCAATTTTCGTGGTGCTCCCCTTGCTGCTCATCGTGTTCTTCGCGTTCACCGATGAGTATGGTCACATCACACTCTATAATTTCCAGAAATTCCTAGCGCATCCCGAAGCCATCAATACCTTTGTGTATTCCATCGGAATCGCCTTTCTCAACACCCTGCTCTGTATCCTGCTGGGCTATCCGGCAGCGTATATCCTCACACAGACCAAGATGAAGTATGCCAACACCATCGTGATGCTCTTCATCCTGCCTATGTGGGTGAACATCCTGGTGAGAACACTCGCCACCGTGGCACTCTTCGATTTCGCCGACCTGCCACTGGGCGAGGGAGCCCTGCTGTTTGGTATGGTATATAACTTCATCCCCTTCATGATCTATCCAATCTACAACACCCTCCAGAAGATGGACCGCAGTTATATCGAGGCAGCCGAAGACCTGGGCGCATCGCCTTGGCAACAGTTCTATAAGGTGATACTGCCACTGTCGATGCCGGGCGTGGCAAGCGGAATCCTGATGGTGTTCATGCCAACCATCTCAACCTTCGCCATCTCAGAGCTGCTCACGATGAACAACATCAAGCTCTTCGGTACCACCATCCAGGAGAACATCAACAATTCGATGTGGAACTATGGTGCAGCCCTCTCGCTCATCATGCTCTTCCTCATCGGTGCCTCTACCCTCATAGCAGGCGACGGCAGTAAACAGGAAGGAGGTATCAGATGATGAATTCACTGTTTACCAAGGATATGATGAAGAAGATTTTCTGTCAGGGTTATCTGTGGCTGCTCCTGCTGCTGCTCTACTCCCCTATCCTCATCATTGTGATCTTCTCGTTTACCGAGGCCAGGGTCATGGGCAACTGGACGGGCTTCTCGCTGCAGCTCTACAAGAATCTCTTCGTAGAAGGCACCCACCACTCGCTCACGGCGGCACTCATCAATACGATTACCATCGCACTGATCACCGCCACCGTATCTACGATTTTCGGAACCCTCACCGCCATCGGAATCTACAATCTGAGAAACCGGTATGCGAGAAACGCCATCCAGTTCGTCAACAATATCCCGATTCTGAACGGCGACATCATCATCGGTATATCGCTCTTCCTACTCTTCATCACGCTGGGCATTCCGCAGGGCTACACCACGGTGGTTCTCTCTCACATCACCTTCTGTCTGCCCTACGTCATCCTGAGTGTGATGCCTAGACTGAAGCAGATGAACCCGAACCTCTATGAGGCGGCACTCGACCTGGGTGCCTCGCCGATGCAGGCATTGCGCAAGGTGATTATTCCGGAGATTCTGCCCGGTATGATTTCGGGCTTCATGCTCGCCATCACGATGAGTATCGACGATTTCGCCGTCACCATCTTCACCATCGGAAACGAGGGATTGGAGACACTCTCCACCTTCATCTATGCCGATGCCAGAAAGGGAGGCTTGACGCCGGAACTTCGTCCGCTGAGTACGATCATCTTCGTATTGGTGCTCGTGATGCTGATTATCATCAATCGTCGTTCGGATAAAAACAAGAAGAAATAAGAATGAAGAACAAGATATTTTTAGGAGTTAAGACAATTGCTTTTCTCTTCCTGAGCCTGCTGATGATTCTGCCGCTCTCATCCTGTTACAACAAGGAGAACAGAGAGGAGATTCTGAAGGTTTACAACTGGGGAGATTACATCGATGAGGATATTCTTGCTGAATTTCCGAAATGGTATGAGGAGCAGACGGGCAAGAAGATCCGCGTCATCTACCAGACCTTCGACATCAATGAAGTGATGCTCACCAAGATTGAGCGTGGTCACGAAGATTATGATGTGGTGTGCCCATCAGAATACATCATTGAGCGAATGCTTCGCAAAGACCTTCTGCTGCCTATCGACACCGCTTTCGGCAAGACGCCGAATTATCTCAAGAACGTGTCGCCTTACATCGTGAAGCAGATTGACGCCACCTCGAATCATGGCAGAATTGCCCACAATTATGCCGTGCCATACATGTGGGGAACCTGCGGTATCCTATATAATAAGGTACACGTACCTATAAAAGATGCGCAAACCTGGGGCACGCTGTGGAGTCGCAGATATCGTGGCAAGCTTCTGATGAAGGATTCCTACCGCGATTCTTACGGCACCGCCCTGATCTGGGAGCACCGCAAGGAACTGGCTGCCGGCAAGGTGACCGTTCCGGAACTGATGAACGATTATTCGCCAAAAGCAGTTGCCATCGTAGAGAAACAGCTGAAAGCACTGAAACCGAACATCGAGGGATGGGAGGCTGATTTCGGCAAGGAGACAATGACCAAAGGCAAGGCTTATCTGAACATGACCTGGAGCGGTGATGCGGTCTGGGCGATAGAAGAAGCCGGGAAAGTGGGCGTAGATCTGGGATACGAAGTTCCTAAGGAGGGAAGCAATGTATGGTTCGACGGATGGGTGATTCCGAAGTATTCCCGCAATCCGAAGGCTGCTTCCTACTTCATCAACTATCTCTGCCGAGAGGATGTGGCTCTCGCCAATATGGAAACCACGGGATATGTGAGCAGTATAGCGGGCAAGAAGGTCTTCGAAGCTATGAGCGACAAGGAGGCTTATCCTGAGACTGTGAATCTGGCTTATTTCTTCGGAGAGGAAGGCAGAAAGGCGCATCTCAACCCAATTATGTATCCTGACAGCACGGTAGTGTCAAGATGTGCGATGATTCATGATGCCGGTGATCATACTCCGGAAGTTCTGGATATGTGGTCGAAAGTAAAGGGTGACAACCTGGGTGGTGGCATCGTGATTTTCCTTCTTGCAGTGGTCTTGGGCTTAACCGTCTTCGTTTCTATCAAGAAAATCGAGCACTACAAGCACAGAAGATTGTCGAGAAAGCATCGCAGACACCACATTATAAAAGTTAAAGGGTAAAAAGTAAAAGGATAAAAGCTCATACCCCTCACGCCCTGAACCAACGGTCACCGGCCGAAGGGAAAGGTAAAGGGCAGAAGCTCTTAGCCCAGAGCAACACCCTGGGTATAATAGCAGTCAACAAGACGCCCTGCAAGGGCAAAAGCCTTCTTTTTAGGGGAAAAATGAAGTTTTTTGAGAAAAAAGTGAAAAAAGATGCAGAAAAATTTGGTGGAATGAAAAAAAAGCACTACCTTTGCACTCGCTTTTAAGAACAAAGCTTTTTCCAAATAAAGAATGTTCGCAAATCAAAAGCTTTTGGGTAGTTACCAGAGTGGCCAAATGGGGCAGACTGTAAATCTGCTGGCTATGCCTTCGGTGGTTCGAATCCATCACTACCCACTTTTCCCAAAAATAACTCAAAGATATAAAGATCCGGTTTTCATTATGAGAATCGGATTTTTTGTTTTTATATTATCCACAGATAATACAAAACGAAAAAGCGATGGACTTCTGCAATCCATCGCTTTTCATATTTCTCTACCAAAAGATTAGTCTTTCAAACTCTCCTGATACCAGTCGAAGAGCTTCTTCACACCATCCTCAATCTCAACCTTGTGAGTCCAGCCAAGGCTGTGAAGCTTATCTACTGAGATGAGCTTTCTTGGGGTTCCATCTGGTTTGCTGGCATCAAACTCAACCTCACCCTCGAAACCTACAGCCTTCACTACAAGCTCTGAGAGTTCACGGATGGTAAGTTCCTTACCGGTTCCCACATTGATGTGGCAGTTGCGAATCTCACCGAGAGATGGGATAGCACCACCACGGCCCTCTGAGTTGTTTCTATCAACAGCACCATCTACCTTGGCACCATAGAATACAGAGCTGTACTTCTCGATACCGATGATGTCCTTGAAATCTACATTCAGGAGCACATGCACGCTGGCATCTGCCATATCCTCGCTCCAGAGGAACTCACGAAGCGGTGTTCCGGTTCCCCAGAGCACTACCTTATTATCATAGATACCATAGAACTCCAATGCTTTCAGGATGCGCTCATGAGAATTGCTTCCATCCACATTGCCCTCGCCGATGATGGCACGGAGCTTGTCTGTAGGATTGATAGGACGCTTGTTCATATCTACCTCGATGCTGTGCCAGTCGCCGTCGTGGATGAGCTTGGCAAGATAGATCTTGCGCATCATCGCAGGCATCACGTGACTATTCTCCAAGTGGAAGTTATCGTTCGGACCATAGAGGTTGGTTGGCATCACAGCGATATAGTTGGTACCATACTGAAGATTATAGCTCTCGCACATCTTCAGTCCGGCAATCTTGGCGATGGCATATTCCTCGTTGGTATATTCCAGCGGAGAAGTAAGGAGCACATCCTCCTTCATTGGCTGCGGAGCATCCTTCGGATAGATGCAGGTAGAGCCCAGGAAGAGGAGCTTCTTCACGCCATGAGAATAAGCGTTGCTGATTACGTTGCATTGCATCTTCATGTTCTGCATGATGAAGTCTGCACGATACAATGAATTCGCCATGATACCGCCCACGAAGGCAGCAGCCAATACTACTGCATCCGGCTTTTCCTCATCAAAGAACTTCTCTACTGCATACTGGTCGGTCAAGTCGAGTTCTTTGTGAGAACGACCCACCAGATTGTGATAGCCTCTCTTCTCGAGGTTATTCCAGATAGCAGAACCCACGAGTCCATGGTGTCCTGCTATATAAATCTTAGAATCTTTTGATAACATTGATTATTATTGTAAACTATCAACCGTTAACTATCAACTGTTAACTATTACTTAACAATACCCTTCTCCAAGTATTCCACGAGGTTGCAGCGAACCTTCTCACCGGCAGCCTCGGCAGCCACCTTGGCCATATCGCTCTCTACCATGATCTTGACGAGATCTTCGAAAGAGGTGGTGTTTGGATTCCAGCCGAGCTTAGCCTTTGCCTTTGTTGGGTCACCCCAGAGGTTAACCACGTCGGTAGGACGATAGAAATCTGGAGAAACTTCTACGAGAGTCTTGCCGATAAGTTCCTCAGGACCCTCAACGCAGATACCCTTCTCGTTCTCGTTCTTGCCTTCCCATTTCAGTTCGATGCCTACGTGGTGGAAAGCCAACTGGGCGAACTCACGAACTGAGTGCTGCTTACCTGTTGCAATCACGAAATCCTCTGGCTTCTCAGCCTGGAGAATCAACCACATACACTCTACGTAATCCTTGGCATAACCCCAGTCACGGAGAGAATCCAGGTTACCGAGATAGAGCTTGCTCTGCTTGCCCTGCTTGATACGGGCTGCAGCCAATGTAATCTTGCGGGTTACGAAAGTCTCACCACGGCGCTCACTCTCGTGATTGAAGAGAATACCCGAGCAGCAGAACATATTGTATGCCTCACGATACTCCTTGACAATCCAGAAGCCATACTGCTTGGCAACTGCGTATGGAGAATAAGGATGGAATGGAGTGTTCTCGTTCTGAGGAACCTCCTCTACCTTACCATAAAGCTCAGATGTGGAAGCCTGATACATACGGCAGGTATCGGTCAAACCGCACTGGCGGATAGCCTCCAGGATACGGAGCACACCTGTGGCGTCAACATCGGCAGTAAACTCAGGAGAGTCGAAGCTCACCTGTACGTGGCTCTGCGCTGCAAGATTATAAACTTCTGTTGGCTTCACCTTGTTCATCACCTGGATGATACTCATAGAGTCACCGAGGTCGGCATAATGAAGGTGAAAGTTTGGGGTACCCTCCAAATGTGCGATGCGCTCACGATAATCGGTAGATGAGCGACGGATTGTTCCGTGAACATCATACCCCTTACTCAACAACAATTCGGCTAAGTAAGAGCCATCCTGACCTGTGATACCTGTAATTAAAGCTACTTTTCTATTTTCCATTTACTTCTTTATATATGATAAATTAATAAATTCGTTGCAAAAGTACGACTTTTTTCTCAGACTATCAAACTTTCTGCTATTTATTTGCCTTTTTCTCTAACATTGAACCGTCTGCGTCTCCGGCCAGTTCACCAGATACAGCATTTCCGTAGCTCGCGTAAAGGCGGTATAGAGCCAGTGGATATAGTCGGGATTGAGCATATCATCCGTCATATAACCCTGATCCACATACACATGTGCCCACTGTCCGCCCTGCGCCTTGTGGCAGGTTACGGCGTATGCGAATTTCACCTGCAGGGCATTGAAGAACTGATCCTGTCGGATTGCCTTCATCCTATCTGCCTTGAGCGGAATATCCTGATAATCCTCTTCTATCTGATGGAAGAGCTGCTCCTGCTGTTCATGGGTCAGGGCAGGCGCCTCGCTCGTCAATGTATCCAGCAGCACCGTAGCTTCCAGCTCATAGTTGTCGTAATCGGGAAACTGGAGCAGCAACGTGGCAAAGCGGAAGCCATAGAGGTCAATGCGGCGGCGCACCTTCAGCACTTTCGCCCGATCGCCATTCGCCAGAAAAGCAGGAATCTCGTTGCTTTGAAGTTTATTATTACTCTTCCTCTCTTCTTCCATCCAGTAATAATTGTTCTTCACAATCATGAGGATGTCGCCCTGCGAAAGCTCCTCCTCCCTATCCAGCACCATATTGCGGATGCCCTGATTGAAGATGTTTGCACGCTTGTTGCTGCGGGTCACCACGATGGTATCGTCCAGACCTACATGGTGATAGCTGTCGGCTAGAGCCTCTATCAGTTCGGCTCCAGGCATCGGCTTGATATCCGAATAGCCAGCGAAATGAATCTTCGGAAGTTGGGTAATGTCATCATGCGTAATCATCTGTCTGATCATCGTGGCATTATAGAGAATACCCGATTCCTCGCTCTGTCGGAGCACCTCGTTCAGATCACATTCATACACCTTCAGTCCATATCCCTCCAGCATCGCTGCATGCAGGGCTGGCGATTCCTCCTCGCCTACAGGAGGCAACTGCGCCTTGTCACCTATCAGCAGCAAGCGGTCGTTCCGTCCCTGATACACGAAATGCACCAGGTCATCCAACAGGCATCCGCTTCCGAAGCTCATCCCTCCCAATCCCATATTGGCAATCATCGACGCCTCATCTACCATGAAAAGCGTATCGGTATAGAGATTATCATTCAGATTAAACAGTCCCTCTACCCCCGAAAACAATTTTTCCCGATAGATACGGCGATGGATGGTATAGGCAGGCGAACCGCTGTTCAGCGAGAAAACCTTCGCTGCCCTACCCGTAGGTGCCAGGAGCATCACCTTCTGACGAATCTCCTTCAGGGTCCTGACGATGGCACCCGAGAGCGTTGTCTTACCCGTACCCGCACTACCTCGCAGAATCATCACGGCGTGCGGATCTCTATCGGTAAGAAACTCAGCAAACACCTCCAGGGCATGTGCCTGTTCCTGGGTTGGCGGAAAGCCAAATTGCTGCAATATCTTATATTTTAGCTCGTCTATTATCATCAATTTGTTATTTATCCTTTAATAATTAATAATTTCAACACCAAATATTTTGCGTTGTCTCCGTTTTGCATTATCTTTGCAGAAGATAAGCTGCAGAAGCAGATGCAAAAGTACTAATACTTTTTGAAATGAGAATGAAATTAAGAAAAATAAACAATAATGCCATCCTGGGCGCCTGCGTCATCATCATGATGCTGCTTTGCGCTCTCAGTATCAGCCAGCCTCTCATCTTCGAGAAACAGATGGCGAACCGCGAAGCCGAGGTGAAGGAGAAACTGATGCTCATCCGTTCTGCCGAAGAAAGATACAGGGCGAAGCACGGAGTCTATACCGGTGATTTCGCTGTCCTCATCAAGGCGAAGTATCTCAAGGCTGAGGATACCCTCATCCCTTATTCCGATGGCAGGAAATTCTCGCTCGCCGCCACAACCATCGTCCATAAAAGCGGAAAGCAGATTCCGCTGATGGAATGTGGAGCCACCTACGAAGACTATCTCGATGGTCTCAACGAGGAGGCGATCCAACAGGTAACAGAAAAAGCTTCCGATGCCGGCAACTTTCCTGGATTAAAGATCGGAGACATCACCAAAGACAACGACAATGCAAGTAATTGGTAAAAAAAGAACACAGCAAGCACGACTCACCATCCGTGTGAGCAAGAATACACTCAGCTTCTCGGTTGTAGATCGCGAAGCCGAGCACCAGTTGATATACGAACCTTACACCGTGAAAAGCGGTGTATCGATAGCAGCCAACCTCAGACAGGCTTTCGGCGAAAGCGAACTCCTGCAGCGCGGCTATCAGAAGGTGCGTGTCTATATCGATACGCCTATCCTGCTGGTACCTATAGAGGAATTCCACGAGGAAGACCTCACCGTGCTCTATCAGCATGCCTTCACGGGCAGCCACAGCGATGCCATCCTTTACAGGGTGCAGCCGAATCTGAATGTGGTGGCCGTTTTCCCGATCAACAAGGATCTGAAGATGGTGATAGAAGACAACTTCCAGGATGTGCGCTTCACTCCTATCATGCAGCCGATGTGGAACTATCTGCACAAGCGTAGCTTCACGGGTATCTACCACAAGCTCTATGCGTATTTCCACGACAAGAAGGTGGATATCTTCTGTTTCGAGAAAAACAGATTCAAGTTCTACAATTCCTTCCAGGCTGATCATGCCAAGGATGCACTCTACTTCATCCTCTTCGTATGGAAGCAGCTGGGATTGCAGCAGATGCAGGATGAACTGCATGTTTCGGGTGATATTCCGGATAAGGATTGGTTTCTCTACAATGCCAAGCTCTATGTCAAGAAGACTTTTCTCCTGAATCCAAGCGCCGAATTCAATCGTGCGCCCATCACGGAAATCAAGGGAATGCCTTTCGATCTGCTGACGCTCTACTTAAGCAAGTAGGAGTGGATTGTTAAAAGCTGATTGTTAAAAATTGATAGTTAAAAGTTGATAGTTAAAAGTTAATTATGAGAATCATAACAGGACAATATAAGGGTCGCCACTTCGACATACCACGTTCGTTCAAGGCGCGACCAACTACAGATTTCGCAAAGGAGAACATCTTTAATGTTTTGCAGAATTACATCGATTTCGAGGATGCCACAGCCCTCGACCTCTTTGCCGGCACAGGCAGCATCTCACTGGAACTGGTATCCCGTGGATGCAGCCGAGTGATCAGCGTAGAGGCCGACCGCGACCATGCCAACTTCATCCGCGAGTGTTTCAAGAAACTGGGCGAAGACAAGGATCTTCTGATTCGCGGCGATGTATTCCGCTTCCTGAGAACCTGCAAGCAGAAGTTCGATTTCATCTTTGCCGATCCGCCATACGCACTGGAGAAGCTCCCCGAGATTCCAGACCTCGTACTCAATGGCGATCTTCTCAACGAAGAGGGCATCTTCGTTTTCGAGCATGGCAAGAACTACGATTTCTCCGACCATCCAAGATTCCTGGAGCATAGAAGTTACGGAAGCGTAAACTTCTCGATATTCAGATAAAATCTGCTGATTGTTTTAAAGCTTCTGCCCTTTCAGGGCGTATTGGAAAAAGCAATAAAGGGCAGAAGCAAGATTGCAACACACGCACTAAAGCAGAAGCAAGATTACAACACCCTCCCTTTTTTACAGCAGCGGCGAAAGCAATCTTACAATACTCTCGAACAATCTTTTCAGGAACGGGCGCCTTACGAAATACGCCACATCATCCACTAGAATGCTGCTGGATTCATCCTTCAGATAAATCCGCTTGATTCTCTGAGCCATTTTCTCATCATAGAAGAAGGCATTCGCCTCGAAATTATTCTCGAAACTCCGGAAATCCACATTCGTGCTGCCCACGGTACAGAGGTTGTCATCGCTCACCAGCAACTTGCTGTGATTGAATCCACCCGTATAGAGATAAACCTTCACGCCAGCCTCTATCGCCTCCATCAGATAAGAACGCGAAGCCCACTCCACCATCCTGGCATCAGAATGTCTAGGCATCAGCAAACGGATATCTACTCCCGCCAGCGCCGCCGTGCGCATCGCAAAGAGCACAGGTTCGGTAGGCAGGAAATAAGGCGTCTCCATATACACATACTTCTGCGCCTGAAGCAGAATGCGCACATATCCCTGCATGATATCAGGCCATGGAGCAATCGGACTGCTCGTTACTACCTGCACCAGACAATTATTCCTGATTTTCGAATCCACCGGAGGATAATACTTTCGGTTTGACACCAAGGTGCGATCCACAAAATACCAGTCTATCAGGAAAGCACGCTGCAGGGCATACACGCCTCCGCCCTCTATCCTCAGATGCGTATCGCGCCACTTCTGCTTCCCGGTGCCCTTCACATAGCGCTTGGCGATGTTCATGCCACCGATGAATCCTACCCTGCCGTCTATCACGCATATCTTGCGGTGATTGCGGTAGTTCACCTTGCTGGTAAACGCCGGAAACCTTACCGGCATAAACGAATGCACATCGATGCCCGCTTCCCTCATGCGCTCAAAGAAGGCATCCTTCACCTTCCAGCAGCCCACGTCATCGTATATCAGTCTGATTTCCACTCCCTGTTCCGCCTTGTCTATCAGGGCATCAGCCACCAGATAGCCCAGGGCATCATCCTCGAAGATATAGGTATCGAGATGGACATGATGCTTCGCCTGACCTATCTCATATAATAAGGAGAAGATGAATTCATAACCATCGGTAAAGATATCCACCTGATTGTCCTTAAACGGGAATGCCCAGTTCTGATTGGTAAAGAGATTCATCAGCGGCTTGTTGTTAGCTGGGATATGCAGATTCTCCTGCTCGGCAAACTCCAGCATCGAGCGCTTGGTCAACTGGTCCATGCTTCTATCGCTGATCAGCCGTTCCTTTCTCGTGTTCTGCCCGAAGAAGATGTAGAAGATGATTCCCACGAAAGGCATGAAAGCGAGCACAAGAATCCACGCCATCGTCTTGGCGGGCTGCCGGTTGTCCATCAAGACGGTGATGATAGCGGGAATCATGATCGCCATATAAAGCAAGAGATAAATCCAATGAATATATATCATACCTTTCTTTTTTAATCTAGTTGAATACCGAGTTGGTCTGGCTGGCAAGCAGCGAGTTCATCTTCTTCAGTTTCATAAACTCCTCCACCAGCTCCCTGTTCGAAGGATTTCTGGCAAATTCCTGCTGCACCTCTATCAGTCGCTGTGCGATATAATGCGTGCGGAAGCTCAGCAGATCCTTGAAGACAAACTGGCGCAGCTTCTCAGCGTTCAGCTGCAGCTGCAGACTCGCCGTAGAAACCTCCTGTTCTCCCGTCGGCAGACTGGCAATTCTACTCACCTCCGGATCCGGATGGTTGGCAAAATAGGTTTCCGCCACGAAGTTCTCATCCTCCAGATGCTCCAGCGTTTCCTGCAAGATTCTGTTATAAAGTTCGTTATGGAACCTGAACTCATCGCCCGACATATCCAGATAGATATATTGTGCTATCGGCAGTTCTATATCGTTGCCCTCCACATCCTTCACCACGATATGCTTTTCTCCGTGGTGTATGATCAGCTTCACCAGCAGGTCCTCCACCTCCAGCAGCTTGTCCAGCGGCGTCACGCCCCTCATGGCAGCCTGCATTCCCTGCTGTGGGGCAGTAGCCTTCGGGTCTCTCAGTCCAGCCGCGCGCCGTTCTGCCTTCACCTGCTCGCTCATACCGTTTCTCACGAAGTTGTTCAGCGCATTCACGATAATCGCCTCGTTCACGCCCAGCCGATGGGCGCAGTCGGTGATGTAAGAGGCTCGGGTAATCTGGTTCTTAATCTTCGAGATGCTCTCCACGATGCTGTTGATCGCCTGGCTTCTCTTCACCGGATCGGTCACGCCGTTCAGCGAGAGGTCGGTCTTAAACTGTATGAAGTCCTTCTGGTTTTCCTCTATGTATTTTCTGAAATCTGCAGCAGTATGGCTTCGGGCAAAGCTGTCCGGGTCGTTTCCATCCGGCAGGAAGAGCACCTTCACGTTCATCTCCTCCTCCAGCAGCATGTCGGTACCTCGCAGCGCCGCATGCACGCCCGCAGCATCGCCGTCGTAAAGCAATACGATGTTGCTGGTGAATCGGTGGAGCAGTCTGATCTGATGGATGCTCAGCGCCGTACCCGAGTTGGCCACCACGTTTTCGATGCCGCACTGGTGCATGGAGATTACATCCGTATATCCCTCCACCATATACACGCAGTCTTCCTTGGCGATGGCCTTCTTTGCCTGATACAGTCCGTAGAGTTCCCGCTCCTTGTGGTAGATGATACTGTCGGGCGAGTTCACGTATTTCTGGCTCACACCCTTGGTACGGGTATCCAGCACACGTCCGCCGAAAGCCACCACCTTTCCGCTCACACTCAGCCACGGGAAGATGGCGCGCCCAGAGAATCGGTCCAGATACTTGTCCTGTCCGCTCTTGTTGCCCGCTTCCTCCTTGTCCACCTTGAAGCAGAGGCCGGTATCCACCAGGTATTTCGGCTGATATCCTTTCTTCACCGCCTCGTCGAAGAGCGCCGTGCGCTGGTTCAGGGCGAATCCCAGCTGGAATTTCCGGATGATGTCGTCTCTGAATCCTCGGCTTCTGAAATACTGCATGCCGATGGCTCTACCATCCACATCATTCTGCAGGATGTCCTGGAAGTATTTCGCCGCCCATTCATTCACGATGAACATCGATTCGCGTTCGTTTTCGCGCTGCTTCTCCTCGTTGGTCATCTCGCGTTCCTGAATCTCGATATGGTATTTGTTAGCCAGCCATCTCAGAGCCTCAGGATAAGTCATCTGCTCCAGCTCCATCAGGAAGTTGATGGCATTGCCACCCTTTCCGCAGGTAAAGCAATGGCAGATGCCACGCGTAGGAGAAACGGAGAAGGATGGATGGGAATCGTTGTGGAAAGGACACAAGCCGACATAGTTGATGCCGCGCTTTTTGAGCGTGACGAATTCCGACACCACCTCTTCTATCTTGGTGGAGTCCATGATACGTGCTATCGTCGGTTTGTCTATCATTATTCTAATTCTCTTATTTTTATGTTGCAAAATTAATACTTTTCTCTGAAAACACAAAACATTTAAGGAAAAAGACGTACCGAAACCGTATGGAAAGCCAAAATGAAACAAATAAAAAAGAAATCTGCTCAAGGGTAAGCGCGAGAAATTCGGCATCATCGTGGTGGACAACCAGCTCGGCATCGCCGGCTACTGCCGATGGCATCCACCCCCACTTCTAACGACCCAGCCATCGTCTTCGAGAAAATCGTGATTGCTGGAAGAGGAGGGAAAGGGAGAGTCAAGGTAATATAAAGGTATAATATAATAAAAGGTTATAGGCACGCCCCCGAAAGGATGCGTGCCTATTTTTATAAAAAAAATGGTTAATTTATTTGGTAATCAGAAAGTTTCCTCGTATATTTGCAAAAATTATCAAGAGAAATCGCTTATGTGCAAATTTGAAGAAATAGAAGGTTGGCGTCTTTCCAATGGCAAGACCATCCGAGAGATCAAAAATGCCGTGCATGAGGAGGTAAATTTGGGGCGAATATATCTCATCATTAGCATTTTGCTTGCTTATATGGGAACTATTAGCATGCAAGCTCAATCATGCGAGGGACGAGTGTACCTAAAGAATGGTATCCAGCAACTCTATGAAAGTAATGACCGAATAGACTTGCCACGCAAGAAAAAGGATGTTCAAGTTTATAGAAACTTCTTTTCTCGCCAATGCACTAGCGATGTGATACCTTTCGCCAACATTGATTCTGTAGTGGTGTGGAATGCCACCTCCAAGCAAAACGTACGCACACTTGTTCCTTTGGAAAATGTGGGATGGAGCTGGCTATATGTCAACCACCCACGATTGCAAGTCTATATTTATGCCTCCCAAGGTTATTCCGTGACGGACATGGGAGGAATGAAAGCTAGGCAATGTAACACAGCAGCAGCAATGTTTTTCATCCCAAGCAAGACGGCTTGCGACTTCTATGTCAGACAGACTGATGGCAAGCTTATATGTCTGGGAGATACCTATAAGAAATGCGACAAATCCTTTATCCGAGAACTTTGCCACTGTGTAGGACTTTCGCAGGAATGGGAAAAGAAACTCATTGGACTAGGTGAACACAACCGAAGTTCTATGATACAACGAGTGATAGAAGTATTAGATGACAAACAATAAATAACAACTAAAAGGAATCATTATGAAAGCAATGAAGTTTTGGCTGCTCATGGCAGTAATGGTGGTAGCGATAGCAGCACACGCTCGCAAGAATGACGACCCAGAAATGCGTCATGTTCGCCTCACTATGATGGATGGCAAACAGATAGAGGGCTACATTCCTAAGAAGTACATGGGGTGGGCGTTAGAATATCAAGTAAGACTTGCCGAGAATCCAGATGGCAAAAAAGCCAAGAAGTACGATGCTGAGAAAGTAACCAAGATGGAATGGCTTGCACTCACAGAGGAACACCCTGAAGGCGAAGTGTGGGAACATTGCCAAACGATAGCACGTAATTCGATTAGGGCTGTAAAAGAGGATCGCCTTATGGAACTCCTTTACCGCGGCAAGAATGCATCAGTCTATCAAGTTCACGTATTTCTGCCTGGCAATGGCATAAACACAGGAAACTCTTGGGCTACTTGGTATGCACTGAAGCCTAATGGACAGAAAAGGGCATTTATTCTTTACAATGCAACGCTTGGCAGAATGGGAAGTCTGGATCGACAATTCAAGGATCAAAAGGAATATGAGGGACTGAAGAATTACATTCTTGAATGGTGGAACAAAGACAAGTCTTTAGCTAGGAAGCAACTGAATGATGGCGTAGCTATCTTTAGCCATATCTATGATGAATGGAAAGCAGCTTCCAGTAAACAATAATCGGGATTAAGATTCTCCGACTACAAGGTTGTAGAAACAAAGTTTGGATTTTACCGCACACCTCACTAAGCAGCACTTAACTAATTATTACACAATAAATTAGGTAGTGTACGATGTTCAATCAACACCGCACCCGTACCCGAGCAATACAAGGAGTCATCGATATCCCAACATCAGGTGCCCTAAGTATCCTTCACTTATCGTTTCGGAGGATACAAGGCTAAACAGCATGATGAAGTGGATACTTCGAGATTTGGAATATAAAATGGATTGGTTTACGAAAATAGGCATGCATTCTTTTCAATATGCGTGCCTATTTCTCTTGCAAGATTTTCTTTTTTCTTGTTAATCTTTTCATGACAATCACAGTATGGTCGAGCAACTCTTTCCAATAGTTGCCACCACCAAGATTTTTGAGTCGTTCATCGTCCATCGTAAACCCTTTTACGATGTATTCATTCAGTCGCTCTGTAGCCCATTGACGGAAACGAGTGCCTTGAATAGATTTTACACGATAGCCCACAGATATGATAATATCAAGGTTATAGAACTTCACTTCTTTGCTTTGGGTTTTTCCTGCCATAGCACCATGCTGAGTGGTCTGTCGGAATTTCCGAACAACCACTTTTTCATCAAGTTCTCCCTCTTTAAAAATATTTGACAAATGCTGACGTCTGGAAAGACTTTGGAAACATCATTGAGTATGATGCAACAGGTATTGACAAGGTGACAAACCGCAGCGATGTGAAGGAAATCTCCCGCTATTCTCTCAACGGACAGCGAGTAACCTCTCCTACCAAGGGCGTGAATATCGTGGTATATAGCGATGGCAGCATCAAGAAAGTTGCCGTTCAATAAGCAAAATAGAAAATCAGTGTTACTCTTAGTAGTAGCACTGATTTTTTTTCTCATCTTTTGCTCATTTCGAAAAAAATGATTAGCTTTGCAAAAAATATACTGGTGGATAAAATATACACAGCCATGATTACAAAGATTAGGTTACAAAACTGGAAGAGTTTTAAGGACTCTACAATCTATATTGATTCTTTAGGCATCCTTATTGGAACCAATGCAAGTGGCAAGTCGAATGTATTAGATGCGTTCGCCTTTCTCCGTGCCGTGGGTGATGGCAAAAGCCTTCTTGATGCCATTCAGACTGTTAGAGGAGGTGAAGATTAGATTATCCGTAGAGGGGAAAATACTTTTTGTATTGAAGCAGAAATAGAAACAGAAGAAGGTAATTTTATATATGAAAACATTAATATTTTTTCTGATATTCATAATTAGCACACTTTGCTGCTATAGCCAGACCTCTATGACGGGTGCGCCGCGACAGTTTGCTGCGCCGCGACAGTTTGCTGCGCCGCGTGCGTCTTTCAATGATATCATTAGCATTGGTGAGCTGATAAAGAGTGTGAAAGAGGGTAACGTTGGTATTAAGAAAATAGCGGAAAAGAGCGGCTATGCGTTTCGAGGTCGCTATCACGACCCTGAGTTGAACGACTTCTATTATGAGGATGTCTACTATAAGAATTGTATGGTGGCGGCAGACGGCAGTCCGATTAAATATGGTAAGGGTAATTCTTCTGTGCTGATAGCAGGAAGCGTTGGCTTCGGACCTTTCGTCTCGATTCGTGTCTACAACAAACGTGCCTATAACTACATAAAATCGGAACTAAGGAACAAGTTCCATTTCAAAACCGCGGAGGTCGATGGCAAGTGGGCAACGCTGAAGAAAGGGAGTGTGGTTGTTGACGTTTCCGTGGACGGCAATGCCTATGGTTTCACCTTTTACATCAAATAGACGTTGGTTAAAAGCTGGCGTGAACTGAGCTGGGACAGATGAATCTGCCGTCGCTGTTCGACGGAGCTTATGCTAACGCTGGCGCTTTCCTGTCGTTGAAAGGTGCCTCAATAGATTTTGGCGATTTGGCGGATGGAAAAGTAATGCCTATCAATGATTATTCGTATCTTTGCAACACGAGAACCCGCCAAGCCTCTCAAAGATGCTCAAACAAAATAAAAACCACCACATGCTTATTTATTGGCATGTGGTGGTTTTTATATAATCCCGCCTTTTACGGAATATTAGAAGTGGAAGCGGAGATCAACGCCACACTGGAAAGGATTGCCACGCTGGGCGAAGTATTCCTTGCTACCTGTGGCGGCATTATCTACCGCAAAGGTATTGTAATGGGTATTCGTCAGATTACGAGCCCAGAAACTGATGAGGACCTTGCCTAAATCGGCATCCAGATGAGCGCCTAAGACTGCATACAAATTCTGACTGTAACTGTTGGCCTGATCCCAATAGGTCTTGCCCTGTGCATTGACATTGGCTCCTATAGTGAGCGAACGGAGCAAACGGCAATCTGTATCAATGCGATAATCTGCTGCAGCAGAAAGCGTATGCTGCGGAACATAAGGTACAAACTTGTCCTTGAAATCCTCAGCCTCGGCTCCTTCCCCACTCCGGTACTCATCAAATACGGCACGGGTATAACCATAGTTCACCATCCAGTCTAAATGACCATTGAAGAGCTGACCTCTGAGCGCAGCCTCAATACCGCAACTGTGACTCTTGCCTGCATTGACCATCATTCGGCCAAAACCGTAATTACCTGCCATCACAGACAACTGTTGGTTCTTTACCTGCATATAGAAAGCACTGAGATCCAGATGAAGCGCATTCTCAAAGAGATTGAGATGGGTTCCCAACTCGTAGTTCCAACTCACTTCCGGTTCATAAGAGATCGTCTTATTCACCTTCTCGTAATCCTCGGCAGAATGAGGAACATCATAATCACCACGCATCGCATTCTGACGGTTGGCATTCAATTCTGTCTGAAGAATATCGCTGAACATCTGGATGTTATAACCACCGGCACGATAACCCTTGCTGACTACCGCATACACATTACTACCATGGGAATCCAATCGCCAAGTGAGTCCCAACTTAGGCAACAGCTCTTCGAAATGATCGTGCGTGCGACCATCGAGCATACTGCGCAAAGTATAAGTTGCCTCCTTGCCCATCACGTTCGCCTTCATACTCATATAGGCAGAACTTTCGTAGTGAACGGAGGTAAGCATATAATCATATCGCAAACCCAAGGTAAGGGAAAGCGAAGAAGATAAATCGAAAAGGCTCTCGTGATAGAAACCGAGATTGGACTGAGGCGTACGATACAATCCTGGCGCACCCATGGAAACCTCCATGCCTACTCCACCAGCTTGTTCTATAACTCGCTTAGCTGCAGCCTGGGCTGCAGCTGCAGGCATTCCCTGGGCTATCATCTTGCCTGCCATCGCCTGCACCATCGCATTATACATCTGGCTCTGGATGGCATTGCCGATAGGCGCCGTCATCGCTTCATCAAAGAACACTGGTCCGTTGGTCTTCAACCACTGTTGGGAGAAGAAAGCACCTAATGTCCAATGCCAGAATCCGCCCACAGCCTGCTTGCCCTTGAAGGTAAACTCCTGGGTAAGGGAATTCTGCAACTGCTGCTGAAGGATGCGCATATAGTCAGCCGGAAGATAATCCTGATCCATCAGCATATGGTCTTTCACATACTGATAACTCGAAACGGAAGTGAAATCGAAAAGTTTTCCCTGACGGGTGAGTCGCAAACCGGAAATCAGATTGTTGCGGCGATAGATGCCTGCAAAGGTGGAGGCTGGACGGTCGGTATTGCCAGTTGCAAGATCCAGACGACCATAAGGAAATCCATTCTGATCTACATACTGATAATTGGCGAGAACATCAACATCCCAACCGGCATTCAGACGGGTTTTCACGAGCAGTTTTCCGCCCGCCTCATTCATCTTGTCAGCCCTTTCACCAGTAAAGGAATTGCGGAAGAAACCGTTCTGTCCATCATAGAAACCAGCTACAGAAAAGGCAGTCTTCTCATTCACCTTATTATAATGCGCTACCTCAAAATTGCGATAGCTGCGACTGCCATAACCCAATTTCACATCCGTACCCTGATAGTTAAAAGGATTGCGGGAATACATTCTGACGAGTCCGCCCTCTGTATTCTGTCCATAAAGAGTGCCCTGCGGTCCACGGAGCACATCCACACGACTCAGTTGGTAATTGTGGAGATTGAAGGCAGACTTGCTCATCACCGGGATATCATCTATATAGATGCCCACAGAAGGACTGTTAACACGACTGCCGATGCCACGCACATAGACGGAAGACGACAAGCGGCTGCCGTAATTAGGCATCACAAAATTAGGGATATACTGAGAGAGTTCACGCAAATCATGAACACCGAGTTTCTGAATCTGAAAACTGCTGAGAGAACTGCTGCTCAAAGCCTGCTGACGGAGGCGACGGGTTTCCTTGGGTTGGGAAACAACTACAATCTCATCAATATCAAATACCTTGCTGCTATCAGCAAAAACGCTCTCTCTACTGACCGAATTACCATTAACGGCACTGGCTGGATGCATACTTTCCGCTTTAGCCAAATATTCATTTTCTGCATTTACTGGCAGAAAATTTGCAGCTAAAGATGCGGCTACCAAAATTTTAAAATACATAATTCAACTGATTTTTTTCGGCTGCAAAGGTACAAAGATTATCCCGAAAGGATTATCCTAATAAATTAGGAAATCAGTGAAAAATCAAAAAATCAGATAGAAATCAGGAAATCAGGAAACGAGAACATATCAGGAATTTCGCTTGAGATAAGTCCGGATAGCATACCAGAAATATGCTACTAAAATAATGTAGCCGACAGTATATAACGTACTGATACTGAATATGATATAATCTAAGGCGCACATACCCATCAGACCTCCCAAATAAAGTATTCCTTCACCCAAAGTAAGACGGTTTTTTACTTCATCCACACAGGCAATGGCAAGTATGAGTATCGCCCATACGGATGCTAAGAAGAAGCCCAACACCTTAGGCACTGCAAAAGGATTGAGCGTAGGATGGAAATAGAAATGACGCCATACCTCAGGCATGTAGGTCTGAATCGTGGCATAGAATGCAGCAGACAGCGATACCATCAGCACAAGGGCTGTTGGATAAGGTGAGTCGATATCATTGAAATGCACGATAGGCGCATTTCGCGTAAAGATCTTCTTCACCAGATAACTCACTCCTATCAGCACAAAGACTATCAGGAAGATGAGCAGGTGGGTATTGCTGAACACCATGATAAACTGGGAAATGGGATCATCCGGCACTACCTTAGAAAGCATATTAGACTCATGTATCCAACCGAATACATTATCCTCTGTTGCCAACTGGATCCAAACTGAATCCACACGATCCTGCGGAATTATCCTGATATCAGAAACAACCAGAAGACAGTGCTTCATGACTGCGAAAGAATCAATGGGAAGATGGTTGACGAATTCCTCCGGCTGCTGCTTGATAAGCATCAGAGAATCTGCTGCCACCTCGAAATTGTAGCGATAGGTATAATGATGCGTAGAAGAAAAAGAAATCGAATCGCGCTGGCGATCACTGTATTCCACCAGTGCTGCATGCTGTCCCTTTGCAATATGACGGTGATAACAACTGGTTACAAAGAAAAGCACAAAGACCATCAGCATGCCCGTAAGGACACACTGACAGCCTTTTCTCATATCGGATAACTTTAACTTCATCTGTATTTTATTATATGATTCTTCTGAATAGAACCTGCTCACGATGATCAGTTTGACTCAGCATAGACATTCATCTGACATTCCTTGCAGACAAACTCCAAACGGAATCTTCTGCCATCGCCTAATACCAGCGAAAGCGGTTCTTTCCATGTAGGTTTCTTTCCACCCCTCTTCACGCAATATCCTAAGGAATAGCGGATGCAATGGCGGCATTGCATGATGAGCGATTCATCCTTGCGTTTGTTAGCACCCAGTTCGAATGCTGGTTGGATATTCTCAAGTCCATGCATCTTGTAGAAATCAACCGCAGCATCATTGGCAATATTATAAGTATATCGCCATTTTCCATATTCCGGTTGCCAGGTTAATTCCTTCTGACTCTTAGCTTCACGTTCTCCCGGCTGATCCAATCTGTAAGGACTGGCAAAGAAATTTCTGTCCATACCAGAAATCAGCGAACGGTTGAGTTCATCTGTTATTCTCTGATCAAGTTTTTGAATCAATTCCCTACGGACATTTGAAAGCACACTGTTAGGGATGAACGCAGTATCAATATCATTCTTGAGTACCACATGCTTACATTCATATTTAGATTCACCGAACTTGCTCATCTGCGCTATCATATTATCATGCTGAGAGCGTTTGGCGCACTGCAGTTGCATAGGTGTGAAGACCTCTGCAGCCTTGTAGTACAAGCCCTGTTCTACACTCTTGAAGATATTGGCAGTGGCAAGGAATCCATCTACTACTTCATCATTATCCTCGTCCTTTTCCAACACAGGCTGGAGTTCGATAAAGAGCGGAATACGGCGTTCTGCTGTCTTGCGAGCAAGAATCTGTTCGAAAGCCTGGTCGTTGTTGCGATACAAAGCCATACCCGGTCTGAGGTTTTCCGGCATGCGGAAAGGGAAAAGGCGGTTGCCCTCTACCTTGTTGACACGGAAGCCCTCCAACTCTCGCTCATCATTGATGAAACAGAGTCCGTCGCCATTGGCAAAACTTGCAACAGTAGCCACATTGAATGATACATTCCCACGGATTTCCTTCACCTTACCTACATATTCACCGATAGCCTTCGGTGTGTCGAAGGATGAAATATTGGGTTGTCTGCCATGCAGGAAATAGTTGGTAAAACCGCGGTTGAAGGTTTTCTTCAGATTCGGAACAAAATTATATTCCACATGTCCTCGCGAAGCACGTCGGTATTCGCGTGGATATTTGGCTACGATTTCATCCAATTTCTTGTTATAGGCAGCCACCACGTTTTTCACATAGGTGATATCCTTGAGTCTGCCCTCTATCTTGAATGAAGAAGCTCCGGCATCAGCCAGGTCCTTCAGATAATCTAACTGACAGAGATCCTTGAGCGACAGGAGATAGCGCTGGTGCTCTATCATCTGGTTGTCGGCATCAACCAGGTCAAACTTCATACGGCAGAACTGGGCACATTCACCACGGTTGGCAGAACGGGAGAAGCATTTTTCGGATGCATAGCAGACTCCGGAATAACTGACGCAGAGAGCACCATGCACGAAGACTTCAATCTCTCTGTCTGGAATAGCATTGTGGATGGCTTTGATTTCATCCAGTGACAGTTCACGTGCAAGAACCACTCGCTTGAAACCGATCTGAGTCAACCACAAAGCTTTCTCAGGAGTTCGAGTATCGCATTGGGTACTGCTATGTAACTCCCTCTTCCACAAACCTTTAGCTCTTACCTCCCAGAGGAGTCCCATATCCTGCAGCAAGAGTGCATCAACACCAATCTCATCCAACTGGGAAATCATCTTAAGCGTATCTTCCAATTCTGAATCATAGATGATGGTATTGACGGTAACGTGAACCTTGGCACCAAACTGATGGGCGTAATCACAGAGTTGCTTGATATCCTCGATAGAGTTGCCGGCAGCAGCTCGTGCACCGAAGCGTGGAGCACCGATATAGACGGCGTCTGCTCCATGATCGATGGCAGCTATACCGCATTCTAAATTTTTGGCAGGAGCCAATAATTCCAATGTTCTCATATCTTACTGAATATCGTCAATATTATAAGGAGTCTCCTGGTAAACATAATAGTTGATCCAGTTGCTATAGAAGAGATTGGCATGTGCACGCCATGTAACCAATGGAGCCTCGTTAGGATCGTCGTGATAATAATAATTCTTTGGCAATTCCACATCATCGCGCTTGCCCATATCGCGCTTATACTCTTTATCGAGTGTATTTGGCGCATATTCAAGATGACCGGTTACAAAGAACTCACGGCCCCCTCTTGCCATCACGATGCTCACACCGCTTTCAGGAGATTCTGCAATAATGTCAAGTCCTGGTACCTTCTCAATATCCTCTCGTCTCACTTCTGTATGACGGCTGTGAGGCATGGCAAAGACATCATCAAAGCCTCTGAAGATAGGCTGTGACATATCCAGCGGTTTCTGCTGGAAGATACCGAACATTTTCTTCTCCAACGGATATTTCGGCACGCCATAGAAATGATAAAGTCCTGCCTGTGCGCCCCAGCAGATATAGAGCGTAGAAGTGACATGAGTACGTGCCCAATCGAAAATCTGCTTGATTTCCGGCCAATACTCAACATCCTCGTATGCCATCGTCTCGATCGGAGCACCCGTAACAATCATACCATCAAACTTCTGCTTGGAGAGTTCGGAAAAATCCTTATAGAACATCATCATGTGCTCGATAGGAGTATTCTTAGGGGTATGACTCTTGAGTTTCATGAAATAGACCTCAAGCTGCAAAGGCGTATTGGACAACAGTCGCACGAGGTCGGTCTCTGTAGTTATCTTCAGCGGCATCAGGTTGAGAACCACGATTTTAAGTGGACGGATTTCCTGGCTGTGAGCCCGGCTCTCGTCCATCACAAAGATATTCTCATGCTTCAGCAACTCGATGGCTGGCAATTTATCTGGTAATCTTAATGGCATTTTTTATCCTTTCTTTGTATTTTTCTGCAAAGTTACTGTAAAAATCTGACTTAGCGAAAAAAAAGAGGATTTTTTTATATAAAACGCAAAAAAGGTGTTGAACCGAAGTTCAACACCTTCCCCCTGGAACTGTATCTAAATAAGACTAGGCCAAGACCCTTAAAAAGACTTGATCCAGAAGTAGATGCTGTAACATCATCATTTCTTTTACCAAAGATCCAATCTCTCAGACTCTGGGATATACATTTGGTCTCCCTTCTTGACACCAAATGCCTCATACCAGGCATTGATGTGAGGAAGAGCGCCATTTACTCGCCATTCACCCAATGAATGTGGGTCGCTCTTTACGCGGTTGCGGATTTCCTGCTCTGTGATGTTCTGACCCCATACGCCAGCATAAGCAAGGAAGAAACGCTGTTCTGGTGTGAAACCATCCTTCTCCTTGAGCTTTTTCTTTGCAGTTGCATTCTTAAATGCATTGAAAGAAACCATCAGACCTCCGTGGTCTGCCAGGTTCTCACCCAAAGTGAATCGACCATTGGCATTCAAATCAGGCAATACCTTGATATTGCTGAAGAATGCAGCATACTGATCAGCACGCTTGTTGAAGCCCTCTGCATCATTGGCTGTCCACCAGTCATGCATATTACCATCTGAATCATACTGTCTTCCCTGGTCGTCAAATCCATGAGTCATCTCATGTCCGATCACCACACCGATAGCACCATAGTTGAATGCTGCATCAGCCTTCGGATCGAAGAATGGATACTGGAGGATACCTGCTGGGAAGGTAATCTCATTGGTTGTTGGGTTATAATAAGCATTGACTGTCTGTGGAGTCATGTACCACTCGTCACGATCCACTGGCTTACCTGCCTTGTCATTGATATGCTTGTCGTGAGCAAACTTGCGGCATGCCATCACGTTCTCATAGAAACTCTTAGATGGATCGATTTGAAGACTGCTATAGTCTGTCCACTTGTTAGGGTAACCGATCTTCACATAGAACTTGTTGAGCTTTTCGTGAGCTGCTGCCTTGGTTGTATCGCTCATCCAGGTCTGTGCATCGATACGCTGACCGAGACTTACCTGAAGATTTTTTACCAATTCCAACATGATCTTCTTGGAAGACTCTGGGAAGTAGCGCTTGCAGTACATACGGCCGAGAGGTTCGCCCAACTGAGCTTCTACCTGACTGGTAGCACGTTTCCAGAGAGGATAATCCTCCTTACGGCCACTCATTGTCTTGCCGAAGAAATCAAAGTTAGCCTCACGGATCTCATCTGTAAGATAAGAAGATGAACTCTGGATGACATCCCACTCCATCAAGGCTCTGAGCGTATTGTCATTCTCGGCTGCAGTAATCTTGTCGAGACCAGCGAGGAAGTCAGGCTGACCTACGATCATCTCCTGGATGTACTCGCTCTTGATACCCTCTGCATTACACATTGCCTCAAGATTGAGGTTAGGATACTTCTCCTGGAACTCCTTGAGAGTCATCTTATTATAGTTAGCCTGAGGATCGCGAAGTTCTGTCATACTCTTTGAGATGAGCGCCAACATGGTTTCGTGCTGGAAGATAGCCTGCTCCTTCTGAGCTGCTTCCTCTGCTGAGAAACCGTAGAGCTGGAACATCTTCTGAACATACTTCTTGAATGCCTCACGGATAGCTACTGTAGCTGTGTCATTGTTGACATAATAGTCTTTCTGACCGAGGGTGAGACCGCCCTGACCGAGATTGAAGATATTCATCTTGACATTCTTCTCGTCAGCACCGAAGCCGCCACCGAAGCTCACACCATAACCTTGTGCTGCATACTTCAACTGGATCTTCTGCAAGTCAGCCTTTGTCTTGGCTGCTTCCATCTCATCGAGAAGTGGCTTAACTGGTGAGATACCAGCCTTGTTGCGAGCATCTACATTAAGAGCCAACTTATAGAAGTCAGACAATTTCTGCTCGATAGTACCCTTCTTATAAGTCTTCTTCTGAAGTTCAGAAAGAATGGTATTGATACGCTTGTTGTTGTCATCTGCCAACAGATTGAAGCTGCCGTAGCAGCTGTAAGCTGCTGGGAGTGGGTGGTTCTTCTGCCATCCACCTGTAGCAAACTTGTAGAAATCATTAGCAGGACTGACTGTCTTATCAAGGTTTTCCATGACAAGACCCGACTTGTTCTGTGCATCTGCGCCGAGAGGCATAGCTGCCAGCATCATCATCGGAAGAATCATTTTAATGTTCATGTTAATTATATTTTTTATTATTAAATCTCAGAAAGATAAGCATCTGCTGAAAGAAGATTTCGTGCTGAATGATTATGAATTGCTGACTTCTTCGAGCTTTTCAGAAAGAAGCAGCCAGTTGTCATTTTCCTCATCAAGTTTCTGCATCAGCGAAGTATATTCTGTGACAAGTTCCATATTGGTAGCATTCTCCGGCTTCATCAGGAGGTCATCGATTTCCTTCTTGCGCTTTTCCAGTTTGGCAATGCGATCTTCACACTCCTTGACAGCCTTCTCTGCCTTGCGGATTTTCTTCTGCTGTTCCTTATGCTCTGCATAATTCTGTTTACCGGCAGAAGGAGTTGACTCTACAGTTGCTGCTACGGGAACTGACTGAGCACTTGTCAATGCAGCATTGATGGAATCTGCATTGTGCGCACGGAGATAGTCGTAGATACCACCTAAATGCTCACGTACCTTACCGCCACCGAACTCATAGACTTTATCTACCAGTCCATCAAGGAATTCACGGTCGTGGCTCACGATGATAGCTGTACCATCAAAAGCCTTGATAGCTTCCTTGAGCACATCCTTTGACTGCATATCAAGATGGTTGGTAGGCTCATCGAGTATCAGCAGGTTGACTGGTTCGAGCAGCAGTTTGATCATAGCCAATCGGCTTCTTTCACCTCCACTGAGTACCTTCACATACTTTTCTGAAGTCTCACCACCGAACATGAATGAACCAAGGAGATCGTTGATTTTCAATCGCATCTCACCAGTGGCTACACGATCGATGGTATCGAATATCGTGAGGTTTTCATCAAGGAGCTGCGCCTGGTTCTGTGCGAAATATCCGATCTGTACATTGTGTCCAATCTTGAGGTTGCCCGTAAAAGGAATCTCGCCCATGATACATTTGACAAGCGTTGATTTACCTTCACCGTTCTTTCCTACGAACGCGACCTTCTCACCTCTTTTAATAGTAAGGGTGACGTGATCGAAAACCGTATGCTCTCCATAATCCTTGCGTACCTCATCGCAGATAACCGGATAATCACCGCTTCGCAGACAAGGAGGGAACTTGAGATGCATCTGTTTGTTATCCACCTCATCCACCTCGATCGGTACGATTTTCTCCAACTGCTTGATACGACTCTGCACCTGTACTGCCTTGGTAGGTTTATATCGGAATCGCTCTATAAAGTCCTTAATATCAGCGATTTCCTTCTGTTGGTTCTCGTAAGCCCTCAACTGCTGTTCACGACGTTCCTGGCGAAGTACGATATACTCATCGTATTTCACTTTGTAGTCCTCTACCCTTCCGCAGGTAATCTCCAACGTACGATTGGTAACATTATTGATAAACGCACGGTCGTGGCTCACGAGTACTACCGCCTTGGCACTTTGGGCAAGAAACTGTTCCAACCACTGGATACTTTCGATATCAAGATGGTTGGTAGGCTCATCGAGCAAGAGGACATCAGGTTTCTGCAACAGGATTTTCGCCAATTCAATACGCATACGCCATCCACCAGAAAACTCTCTGGTAGGACGTTCAAAATCCTCTCGCACAAATCCGAGACCTGTCAGGGTACGTTCGATTTCAGCCTCATAGTTTTCACCTCCCATCATCATGTAGCGTTCATGCTCCTGAGAGAACTTCTCCACGAGTTGCGCATATTCATCACTCTCGTAGTCGGTACGGTCAGCCATCTCCTGCTGCATCTTATCAAGACGCGCCTTCATCTCCGTATTATGAGCAAAGGCCTTGCGGGTTTCTTCCTTGACCGTCGTATCGTCCTGAAGTTTCATGACCTGAGGCAGATATCCGATAGTGGTATCGTTTGGAATCGCCACAACACCGTCAGTAGGTTTCTGCAAACCACACAGGATTTTGAGCATGGTAGATTTTCCAGCACCGTTTTTGCCGACGAGCGCTATGCGATCTCTATCATTGATGACAAAACTGACATCATGAAAAAGAGGTTTTACGCCAAATTCAACTTTAAGATTTTCAACCGATATCATTACAGAATCTATATATTACAGAATCTTGATTACAGAATCTACTTTTAAAGAATTCATTCTTTTGAAAATGTAAATATCCTTATTATGAAGAATTTATTATTCTTTTTGAGAATCTATCATCAAGAATCTATTATTTCCAAAAAAATCCCCAATGGGGTAAGTTTAATAAAAAAGGTCGGACCTCAAAAAGAGAAACCGACCTTTATACTTTAAATCTTCAAGAAGATTAAGCCTCTGCAGGAGCGTCCTCTGCTGGAGTTTCCTCAGCAGTTGCAGCAGCCTCAGCCTCTGCCTGAGCAGCAGCCTGAGCAGCCTTCTTGTCAGCTACCTTCTTTGCGATTGCTTCATTCATCTTCTTCTCAGCCTCGAGCTCCTTAGCAGCAGCTTCCTTCTTAGCCTTTGCCTCAGCGTCACGAACTGCAGAAACCTTCTGGTCTGCGCCGTTCTTCCAAGCGTCGAAACGCTTCTGAGCCTCAGCCTCGTCGAATGCGCCCTTCTTAACGCCACCACGGAGGTGCTTCATCAAGTAAACGCCCTCGCCCTTGAGGATGTTACGTACTGTGTCTGTTGGCTGTGCACCTGTCTCTACCCAGTAGAGGGCACGATCGAAATTCAAATCTACAGTAGCAGGATTGGTGTTAGGATTGTAAGTACCAATCTTCTCAGTAAATTTACCATCACGTGGTGCTCTAACGTCAGCGATTACGATGCTGTAGAAAGCATAGCTCTTGCGACCGCCGCGCTGCAATCTGATTTTTGTTGCCATTTTTTAATCTAATTTTTTAATTTGAGGTTTGAATTTTATGCTGCCATCTCGTGACAGCGGGTGCAAAATTACAACTTTTATTTGATTCCCACAAATTTCAAGTTGATTTTATAATTATTTTTAACGTATTCTACGGGTTGCATTAACGAATTCTATCGGCTGCACGTACCAATTTCTCATCATCACTGACTCCTTTGCGTGCTAAAAGCACAAAGACAAGTGATATAAGAGGCATTACTGCACCCCAATGGAATGTCAAATTGCCGGATATTTTTTCTAATCCTACAAGTCCGAAGAAGATCACTGCATAATCTACGTACCAGAGTACATTGAAAAGCAGGTTGATAGAACAGAGATTCATCTGCAACTTACGGTTCTTGAACAGGAATACTGTTGCCAGAGACATCAATGCTGAGACGGAGCAAAGAAGAAACAGTGGCAAACAGCTTGCATCAAAACGGATTCCCTCGTCGCCGCTAATGCCCAGGCAGTGTACTGACATCGGATTTCCCATTCCCTGTGGCATCACTGAAGCCACAGGTACAAACAGGCAGATCACACAGGCAATGACTGCGACCAGAAGAAACAATGTTTGTTTACGCTGTATCATAATCTTGTTATATTCCTACATGATTATATAATCACTACCCTACATTTCTATATAATTGAGATCCCTAAATTATAATTATATTCCTAAAATTACATAATAGAGACGGAACTCCACATTAAAAGGCAGAACTCCTCATTAAAAAGGGAAGCACCTCATTAAAAAGGAGAAACACCACATAAAGAAGCAGAATACCTTACTATATAACATTGAATTATATATTTGCAGAATCTGCATTATATATGATATAGAGTCAGTAATCAGATTAATATCTGTCAACAGGAGCGTGCTCTCTTGTTGGGTCACGCCAGTAGATATTCTTATCTACAAACTCCTGAGTAGCCAAGAGAGATGGCTTAGGGAGCTTCTCATAATAGCGAGAGATTTCAATCTGCTCACGGTTCTCGAATACCTCTTCCAAAGAGTCGTTATAAGAAGCAAACTCCTGGAGCTTCTTGTTCAATTCCTGCTTAATATCAAGAGAAATCTGATTCGCACGCTTAGCGATGATTGCTACACTCTCGTAGATATTGTTTGTGTCATCACAGAGATCCATGATATTACGAGTCACGGTGTTTGTTGGAGCTTTTGTTTTTTTGTAATCCATAATAATACCTTTATTTAATATCTATTTTGATTGATTCTTACTATTCTTATTTTTTGAGAAATTCTATAAATTATACTTATTCTGGAAGATTCTATAAATCTGCAGATTTTTCAAACTATTTTTATAATGTTCTCTAAATCCCTTCAGAAAGATTATTGAATTCTCTTCAGATAGATTCTTGCAACAGCTAAATTCCAAAAGAAACTTTACTGATTGGAATTGCCGGAACTCAATTTTTCCAGTGCATCCTCTGGATGTTCTTTTTCGAATTCCTTACATTTCGCAATCATCTTTTCAGCATTAGCACGTTCCTTTGAATCTGGATACTCATTGATGAAGCCGTAGCACTCATCCTCAGCATCCTGATAACGCTCCAGTTGCTTCTCCTCCACACTCATCTTGGCCAGTTCATACTTGCCTTTCATAATCAGTGTGGCAAATGCTTCACGCTTATTGCTATAAGGATAATCCTTCAACGCATTCTGAGCTGTTACGATACATGCCTGATAGTTGTTACCCTCGCCCAGACAGTTGCCAAAATAACTGCCCAAATCATAATAAAGCTTCGCATTCTTATATTCCTTCTCCACCAGAAGATCCTGCAAAGCGAAAAGACGACTGGTAGCCAAATTCTTCAGACGGGCATCAGGATATACGTCAAGATACTCCTGAAAAGCACTGATCGCTGTAATCGTAGTACTCTGGTCGAGACGTGGTTCTGGAGCATTCATATACAGACTTTCGCCTACAAAGAACTTAGCTTGCTCTGCATAGATACCCTTAGTATAACTGGAAACATATTTGCGGAAATACTCTGCTGCTGTCTCATAGTCTTTCATCTCAAACTCACACATGGCGAGCATATACAGACTCTCCTCTGCCTCTGTAGATCCCTTCTTGATAGTAATCAAGTCATTCAGAAGAGTAGCTGCACGAGAATACTTGCCAGAAGCAAAATACTGCTTGGCATACTCATATTTCAAGTTATAATCCTGAGACTTATAAACCTGGTTAAACTGATTTGCACAACTTGACATCAGAAGCGCAAAACAAGCTGATATAAGAATTGTTTTTTTCATTATAATCACGTTTTGTGATGCAAAGTTAACTATAAAATAGCTATCTACAAAGAAAAAAATACACTTTTTCGCATTTTATCATTCTTTATAACTAATTATGCGATTTTTTTTGTAATTTTGCAACCGATAATTTAATTTTATTAAGACTTCGTGTCTCAATACTTGTCAACAAACTGATTTTTGAAATCAACAGATATGGAATTCAAGATAACTTCCAAATACCAGCCTACCGGCGATCAGCCACAGGCAATCAGGCAACTCACTGAGGGTGTGGAGCAAGGAGATCCTGCACAGGTTCTCTTAGGCGTCACCGGTTCGGGAAAGACCTTCACCGTGGCCAATGTCATTGCCAACGTGGGAAAGCCGACCCTCATCCTGAGTCACAACAAGACTCTGGCTGCACAGTTGTATCAGGAAATGAAGGGCTTCTTCCCTGAAAACGCAGTGGAATACTACGTCTCCTACTACGACTATTATCAGCCAGAAGCTTATCTTCCTACTACGGACACCTATATAGAGAAGGATCTTGCCATCAACGAAGAAATAGACAAGTTGCGACTCGGAGCCGTTTCTGCTCTATTATCAGGTAGAAAGGATGTCATCGTGGTTTCCTCTGTTTCCTGTATCTATGGTATGGGTGGACCTACTGCCATGCAGGAAAATATCATCAAGATAAAGAAAGGACAGATACTGGACCGCAATGTATTCCTGCGCCAACTGGTTGATGCGCTGTATGTAAGAAACGACATTGAACTGCAGCGAGGCAACTTCAGGGTGAAGGGAGAAACTGTTGATATCTTCATGGCATACAGTGACCATGTGCTGAGAGTTACCTGGTGGGATGATGAAATCGACAGTATCGAGGAAGTCGATTCTCTCACCTATCATCGCATAGAATCATTCGACCGATATGAGATTTATCCTGCCAATCTGTTTGTGACAACCAAAGAACAGACAGAACAGGCTATCCGCATGATACAGGACGACCTGGTGAAGCAGGAAGAGTTCTTCAAGAGTATCGGAGACGGTATCAAGGCACAGCGAATCAAGGAAAGAGTGGAATACGATATGGAAATGATCAAGGAATTAGGTCACTGTTCGGGTATCGAAAACTACTCCAGATATTTTGACGGACGACAGGCTGGAGAACGACCATACTGTCTGCTGGACTTCTTCCCGAAAGATTTCCTGCTTGTGGTGGATGAGAGTCATGTCAGCATCCCACAGATAGGTGCGATGTACGGAGGTGATAGAGCCAGAAAGAAGAATCTCGTGGAATACGGTTTTAGACTTCCTGCTGCTTTTGACAACAGACCGCTGACCTTTGAAGAATTCCACAGTATGATCCATCAGGCTATCTACGTAAGTGCCACACCTGCCGACTATGAACTCAGGGAGGCTGAGGGTATTGTGGTAGAACAGTTGATTAGACCGACGGGACTGTTGGATCCTGAAATAGAAGTAAGACCAAGTGAAAATCAGATAGACGACCTGCTGGATGAGATATTGACCAGGACACAAAGAAACGAGCGAGTACTGATCACGACCCTGACAAAGAGAATGGCAGAGGAATTGACTGAGTTCTTGCTGAATCATAATGTGAAAGCTGCCTATATCCACAGTGATGTGGCTACGCTTGACCGTGTGAAAATCATGAACGACCTGCGAGCTGGTGTTTACGACGTACTGGTGGGCGTCAATCTCTTACGTGAGGGACTTGACCTACCTGAGGTTTCATTGGTAGCTATTCTCGATGCCGACAAGGAAGGTTTCCTGAGAAGTCACCGTTCACTCACACAGACTGCCGGTAGAGCGGCAAGAAACGTCAATGGAAAGGTTATCATGTATGCAGACAACATCACAGAAAGCATGCAGCGTACCATAGATGAGACTGCCCGCAGAAGAAGTATCCAGTTGCAGTACAATGCCGATCATGGTATCACACCTAAACAGATAGAGAAGGCAATTACTTCTGCACTCCCAACATCTGCCGACAAGGAAGCTAACTATCGCATCGGTGACGGCAAAAAGGAAAACAGACGGGTATATGTCGAACCGGAAGGAGGCGCATTTGCTGCCGATCCTATCGTACGCAGTATGAGTAAGGAGGAACTCGTCAAGAGTATTGAAAACACAACTGCCCTGATGAAACAGGCTGCCAAGGAACTCGACTTCTTGCAAGCTGCACAATACAGAGATGAGATTCTGAGACTGCAGAAGGAACTGGAGGAGAAATAATTAGAAAAAACAATAGGTAAATAAAAGGTAATAAGATTAAAATTTATGTGGTTAGTATTAGCATTTCTCTCAGCCACACTGCTGGGATTCTATGACGCCTTCAAGAAAAAGGCTCTTTCTGGTAACGCGGTGATTCCGGTGCTCTTTCTGAACACCCTGTTTTCATCGCTCATTTTCATTCCGTTCATCATAATGAGCTATACAGGAACTCAATTGGACGGAACGATTTTTCATGTAGCCGAAGGTGGATGGGAGGTTCATAAATATATCGTACTGAAGAGTATGATTGTACTGAGCAGTTGGACATTCGGCTATTTCGGTATGAAGCACCTGCCTCTTACCATTGTAGGCCCTATCAACGCCACAAGACCAGTGATGACACTTGTAGGTGCACTGATTGTATATGGGGAGGTATTGAACCTATATCAGTGGATCGGTGTGATTTTAGCCATCGTCTCTTTCGCCATGCTCAGCAAAAGCGGAAAGAAAGAAGGAATCGACTTCAAGCATGACAAGTGGATCTACTTCATCGTCTTGGCTGCCATATTAGGAGCAATCAGCGGTCTGTACGACAAATATCTCATGGCTCCTCCAGAGAATGGTGGCGTAGGACTAGACAGAATGATTGTACAGAGCTGGTACAATATCTATCAGTTCTTCCTCATGGGAGCGATGATGCTCATGATCTGGTGGCCTAAGAAAAACAGTACCACCCCATTCCACTGGCACTGGTCTATCGTATTCATCAGTATCTTCTTGAGCGCTGCAGACTTCGTCTATTTCTATGCATTGAGTTTACCAGGAGCCATGATCAGTATCGTGAGTATGGTGAGACGCGGAAGTGTCATCGTCAGCTTCCTCTTTGGAGCCGCCATCTTCCACGAAAAGAACCTCAAAGCAAAGTTTGTCGACCTGCTTTTGGTGCTCTTAGGTATGCTCTTCCTGTATTTCGGAACTAAATAAGAAACAGGGAAATTACTGAAAAAAGAATATTCTTTTCATTTAAAACAATAACTTTTTGAATATTTATTTGGCAGTTCGATAATAAAGTGTTAATTTTGCAGACATAATAATTACCAAAAACAAATAGATTTGATCATGAACAGAACAATTATTACAGTAGTGGGCAAAGATACTGTGGGTATCATTGCAAAGGTTTGTACCTATTTGGCAGAGAATGACATCAACATTCTTGATATCTCACAGACCATCGTTCAGGAGTATTTCAACATGATGATGATTGTTGACATGGGTAAGATGAAGAAGTCTTTTGAGAATGTGGCTGATGAACTTGCTGAGATTGGTAAAGGCATGGGTGTACAGATCAAAACCCAGCGTGAGGAAATTTTTGATATGATGCACCGTATCTAATCAATCCTGATATTCATTCAGAGTATCAGTTTGACACATTATTATATATATAGATAAAAATACAATTATGATCAACATATCTGAGGTTATCGAAACCAACAAGATGATTGAGCAGGAAAATCTCGACGTTCGTACTATCACAATGGGTATCAACCTGTTGGATTGTGCTGCAACAGATGTAGACGTGCTCTGTCAGAACATATCCAATAAAATAACTCGCCTGGCCAAAAATCTGGTAAAAACCGGCGAAGATATCTCTAAGGAATTTGGTATTCCTATCGTCAACAAGAGAATCTCCATTACTCCTATTTCACTCGTAGGCGGTTCTGCATGCAAGACTACAGACGACTATGTGAAGATAGCCAAGACGCTTGACAAATGTGCCAAGGAACTCGGTGTAAACTTCCTGGGTGGTTACTCTGCCATCGTAAGCAAGGGTATGAGCAAGAGCGATGAACTTCTGATTCGTTCTATTCCACAGGCTCTGGCGCAGACTGATTTTATCTGCAGTTCTATCAATGTAGGTTCTACAAAGACGGGTATCAACATGGATGCTGTCCGCCTGATGGGACAAATCATCAAGGATACTGCTGAAGCAACCAAGGACCAGGGTTCATTAGGTTGTGCTAAGTTGGTTGTTTTATGCAATGCACCTGACGATAATCCGTTTATGGCTGGTGCTTTCCATGGTGTTAGCGAAGCTGATGCTGTCATCAGCGTTGGTGTCAGCGGTCCTGGTGTTGTAAAATATGCACTGGAAAGTGTTCGCGGTGAAAGTTTCGAGGTTTTGTGCGAGACCATCAAGCGTACTGCATTCAAGATTACACGTGTAGGTCAGTTGGTGGCTAAAGAGGCTTCTGCTCGTCTGAATATCCCATTCGGCATCATCGACTTATCTCTGGCTCCTACTCCTGCTATCGGCGATAGTGTGGCTGATATTCTTAAGGAAATCGGTTTGGAACATCCTGGAGCTCCTGGTACAACTGCTGCTTTGGCTTTGTTGAATGACCAGGTAAAGAAGGGTGGCATCATGGCTTCATCATACGTAGGTGGTCTGAGTGGTGCTTTCATTCCAGTAAGTGAAGACCAGGGTATGATTGATGCTGTAGAGGCAGGTGCTCTGACTATCGAGAAATTGGAAGCTATGACCTGTGTTTGCTCTGTAGGTCTTGATATGATTGCAATTCCTGGCGATACTCCTGCAACAACCATTTCTGGTGTGATTGCTGACGAGGCAGCTATCGGTATGATCAATCAGAAGACAACTGCAGTCCGCGTTATCCCTGTTGTAGGAATGAAGGTTGGCGACAATGTTGACTTTGGCGGTTTGCTGGGTCATGCACCTATCATGCCTGTCAACTCTTTCAGTTGCGAAGCATTTGTCAACCGTGTAGGACGCATCCCTGCTCCTATCCACAGTTTCAAGAACTAAATTAGAAAAATCATATAAAAAAGAGAGGGTGTGTCATGGCTTATGGCACACCCTCTTTTTATAAAGCATTTCCTCAAAGGAAACGCATTTATAAGCTCTAACGAAGCGCTTTGTTAAGGTCTAAGTTTTATAGAGGTCTAATGATGCGCTTTATTAAGGTCTAATGATGCGCATCGTTAGGTGTTAATGATGCGCATCGTTAGGTGTTAATAAAGCGTATCGTTAAGTGACTTAAAAAGCGCTTCTTCATCCGTCTGTAATTTTCGTGGATTCAGATTTCATTTTTTCCGTCCCTGTACCCACTTTTATTTTTCCCTGCCCACGGAAAAATTCTTGCATGGGCAGGGAGAAAAATATACCCAGGCAGAGAAGGAAAATTATAAGAGTATTTGTAGAAAATGGGAGTGTCATCGGAAAGGGCATGTTTTAACATTTATTGTAGGAAAATACAGATAGAAAAAGGGTGTGTCATGGCTTATGACACACCCTCTTTATTTTTATAATTATCTTTATTATTTCCCAATATTGAATCGGAGACCGAACTGGATATTGAAATTCAACTTTTTATCTTTGAAGATATTTTCAATCTGACTTCCATTATCAAAGTAATATTTCATTCCAGGCTCCACATAAACTCCCAATTGAGGAATAAAATCATACTGGATACCAACAGATGCATTTGTTGACCATTGCATCTTATCACGTTTGCTTTCTTTTACTTCTCCATCCGTTTCGGTATGATTCTTAATATTTACAGCTCCTTCGCCACCTGCTGTCACGTAAGTATGCAAGCCTTTATATTCCCATACAGAATAACTCAAATTGAGCGGTATTCCAATATAATGGAGATCTTGGGTAGATACTGTACGGGTATCAGAAACTCCACTGATGAAATCCGAACTGACTTTGGTATAAACCAGACCCGTAGAGAGTTTCAACTTAGGAAGAAGATGAAAGCCCACCTGCATACCTACAGATATCGGTTGATGATGCTTGGTCTCTTCGTAGAGATCCGAAGTTGGAATCATAGCCATATATCTTTCATCAAAGAAACTGGCAATCTTGATATTTTTATCATAATAAACAGGATCAGAAGAAGGCATAGAGCTCATCAATACAGGACTATTGCCTCCCGATGTCTTTCCTATAAATCCATTCTCGCCGTACAACTGGAGTTTCAAGCCACCACGATGACGTTTGTCTTTACGTCCCAGTTCTACATCCATACTGCTTTGTGCCAAAACAGTCCTTCTTCCGTTCTGAGCAGAAGACATTACATCACCTTCTGAAGTTATTAGAGAGTTTACTTTCCGAGAAGAACGGGATGAAGGAACCGTTTCTGATTTCTCATTTACAGAACGGGCAGAACTCTGAGTATCTAAATCTAAAGACAAAGCAGATTCAGAACTTACTAATTCTACAGAATTAGATTGAGCAAGAATGTTGTTCCTTGTCTGTCCGCCTCCAGACAAAGTTTGCAGTCCATCTTTAGACATCGCATTTTGACCATTAGCAGATACAGCAGTCTGACCATTATCATAAATTGCATTTTGACCATTAGCAGAGATTGCTGCCTGACTATCTTTAGGGACTGCTGTCTGGCTTTTATCAATGAAAGTTTTGGGACCTTTGTCAAATATAGCAGCAACTTCTTTTTCTGCAACTTCATTCCACGGATGGAAATACACATAGGCACTACCAGCAAGAAGGGCTGCTATTGATGCGGCTATAGAGAAACGACGCATCACAATAGAGCGAGCGACACCATGATTGCTATGGACGTTTTTATTCGTAAATACCTCATCTTGAGCTAACGATTGTTCTATGTTAGCCCACAACTCATCTCCGACTGGCATTTCATAGTCTGCCATCCGGTCGCGTAGTCTGTCTGTCCAATCGTTATTCATATTCCTTATTCTTTAGATAATTATTAATTTTGCTCGCTAAAAGTTTCTTGGCTCTCAAATACTGAGAAGCAGAAGTAGATTCCTTGATATCAAGCATCTCTGCAATCTCCTTGTGACTCTTTTGTTCAAAGACATAGAGATTCAAAACCATTCTATAACCATCAGGCAACTCACTGATCATCTGATTCAGAACTTGCGGTGGCACTTTATCAACGTCTGGTACTTGTTCCTCTATCTCATCTGGGAACTCATCAACAAAAGAAAATTTCGTTTTCTGTTTGATGAAGTTGATTGCCTCGTTAGAAACAATCCTAAGAATCCATCCCTTCAACGATCCCTCACCCCTGTATTCAAACCTGTTGACAGAAGAAAGAATCTTCACGAAACTATCCTGAATGACATCATTGAGATCATCACGATCAGGGACATACCTCAGCCCTACAGCCATGGCATATCCCACATATCGGCTATACAGTTGATGCAACGCACTCCTGTCGCCCTTTTTGATGTCATCCAATAATTCCTTTTCTGATTTCATTCTTTAACAACAAGTTACCACAACCGGGTGGTCTTAAACTCATAGCCTTTTATCTAAAAACTGAAAAATATGAAAATCTTGCATCAGATTTATATTTTTTTGCAAATTTCTTTTTTGTAGGCCATTTAAATCTCTACAACATCCCCTTCCTGAGTTAAAAAACTATGAGGGAAAACGGCTTTTGCCTCATTGAGCAAAACGGCTTCACAATTATATCTTGCACTATAATGGCCTAAAAGAAGTTTACCAACATTGGCTGCTTTAGCTACAAGAGCAGCCTGCTTCGCTGTGGAATGATAATAAAGTTTGGCTCTATCCTCATTCTCCGAAGCATAAGTACTCTCATGATAAAGTACCGTTACATCCTGTATTTTTTTATAAAGCTCAGGCATATACTTTGTATCACTACAATAGGCATAACTTCTTGGCGTTTCTGCTGGAGTAACCAATTGGCTATTGTCAATAACCTTTCCATCCGATGTAATCCAATCTTTTCCTAACTTGATATTATTAATCTGACTTACCGGTATCTCATAATAGTCAATCATGTCACGTCGGATATGGGGCAATGTAGCCTTCTCGCGGAACAGAAATCCACAGCAAGGAACACGATGCTGAAGTGGAATTGTTTCTACCGTAAGAGACTTGTCTTCATAGATAATTTCAGACACCTTAGTATCAACGGGAACAAACTCGATTTTATATTCCATACCCGTCATAAAGAAATCTAACTGTTGCTTAAACAAAGTTTCATATTCTTTTGGTGCATAGACTTTTAAAGAAGAGGTTCGACCTAACATTCCAAAGGTAGAAAGTAATCCGAGCAAGCCAAAGCAATGGTCACCATGGAGATGAGAAATGAAGATGGCATTAATCTTCCCAAAATGAATGCGGGAGCGCCTGAATTGTATCTGTGCGCCCTCACCACAATCTATCATAAAAGCCTTTCCTCGCAATTCAATAATTTGCGAAGTAGGATAATGTTTAAGGGTGGGCAATGCACTGCCACACCCTAATATATGAATTCTAAAAGGTTCCATTAAAACTTATCTATAACGTTAATTATTTTCCTCTTGCAAGAAACTTATACCCAACATTTGGAAATTTATTATACTTGACGCTTGAAAGTAAAGATTCCAGCATTATTTTCCAAATACATACTGTCAGGGCCTAATTCATCAATCATGAAAGTATCCTTATTGAGCAACAACTTACCATTGAGAATCTTCCAGGATGTCCAAGGATTCTGTTCTGCCTTCACATGATTCTTGACCTCACCGCCTTCAATAATCTCAAAATTCTTATCCAGACTCGTCCACTTTCCGAGAAGTGAAGTCAGATTAATCACCTGCTTAGCAGCCACATCGCCCAGTTCTTCATTTTTTTGACCATTCAATATCAAAGCGATTCTGTCACCTGCCAACAAACCACCTTTCACGATGTTAGGTTCTTCATCATCAATAAAAACATTCATGGTATCTCCAGCATCTGTTATCAATTGAAGATTATGCATTGTGGTGCCGTCACCGCAAATACCATATATTGTCGAATCTGGAACATCAACATCTGCTGAATCAACAACAGAAATGACATTGGACGTTTTACGTTCCTTACAACTGTTAACAATAAACAGGCTTACCACAGCTATTGTTATAAAAAATAATTTCTTCATATTTAAATCTCCTTATTATTTATTTTTATCAATATTCGAGATATTGTCTATAATTCGCAGGATAACCAATAATCGCAGGATGATCTATATTCCGAATGTTATCAAAAATCAAAACCATTCTTTTCTATAGATTTACCATTACTCTTATTTATATCACTCATATCTATAGATTTAATCACTCTTATCTTAATAGAAAAGATCAGTCTTTATTCGCCTCTTTAGATTGACCTTCATTTTTCTCTAAAGATTTAGCTTCATTTTTCTCTAAAGATTTAGCTTCATTCCAAAGTTGATCCATTTCTTCCAATGAAATATCCTTCAGATTTTTTCCTTTCTTTAAGGTATGATCTTCCACATAATTAAAACGACGAATGAATTTCTGATTGGTATGTTCAAGTGCATTATCGGGATTCAGTTTATAGAGACGGGCTGCATTGATCACAGAAAAAAGGAAATCACCTAATTCCTTTGTAGAATTTTCCTTATCTTCCTTTGCCAATTCTATTTTCAATTCATCAAGTTCCTCCTGAACCTTATCCCAAACATCCTCTTTGTTTTTCCAATCAAAACCTACATTTCTTGCCTTGTCCTGTATGCGATAAGCTTTAATAAGAGAAGGCAAGGCATTAGGGACACCGCTAAGCACTCTTTCATTTCCATCCTTCTCCTGCTGCTTAATCTGTTCCCAGGTTTTCTCAACAGCAGTTGATGTTTTAGGTTTGACAGAACCCGCCTTTACCAAAGAGTTCTGGTCATCATCAGAAGCTGAATCCTCAGACTCACATTTTTCTTCTTTATAAACCACCTGTCCATTTTCGTTGATATACATATCAGGATTGGATACGCTCCATTCTCCTTCCTCGTTCCAATTGATAAATGGATGACGGAACATCAGTTTATCTGCTTCCTGATTGCAAACATCGCAGATATCAAACTCACCATCTTCTCGTCCGATGATACTGTAGAACATCACATGCTCCAAAACATCACCCAACTCTTTCTTGATATCTTTATAATCGCGTTTCATCAGTGCATCACAGAGTTCGAAAGTCTCCTCGATTGTATTCGGGCGAAGACTCTCGAATGTCTGTTTCTTATCCCATGGACACTGCAGGCGCAAACGGTCCTGCACATCCAGCAAGCGGC
>OLGA01000352.1_pt1 | contig 41178 bp, 35 predicted proteins | sample 1604881 | NCBI WGS metagenome assembly OLGA01 (sample SAMEA3888896, study PRJEB22519) | human gut metagenome | biome: human gut; feature: human-associated habitat; material: faeces | place: Denmark | collected 2009 | reverse complement strand
AGGATATCTTTATTTCTAATCATTTTTAAGCGCCTTTTTATTTAATGTCCTTGACTCGGGGTCCACATTAATTCAACTTCTCCACATTCAGTAACTTGTCGGAGTTCATTTCGAACTCAAGGCCAGTCATACAGTACTTGGTTTTAATATCTTTAAAGTTATCACTTAGCATCGATACTGCATTATAGTCAACATCATTACCTACTTTACTAACCTTAGGGCCTTTATAAGCTTTATTGCTAATTGGGTTACTATCTACAAAGTGGATGTTCTTCGCTCCAGATTCACTCAGTAATCTTTTTAGAAAATCCTTTTGCCTATGAATAGAAGTCGATGAGAGTTTCCAGTATGAACCAACCTGCCCAATAGAATAAAGATAGATATTGTCAATATTATGCAAATTTGGTAATGCATGTTCCTCCTTTAAATTTTTAAGTGTATTATCAATATCAAGATTATTCAATGAACCAAGTGTGGTCATGTTTAATAATCCTTTTGTACTTAGTCCTGACATAAAACAAATTATATTATTATTCGACTTAGTATTAAAACTTTTAGAAGCATAATTTAAGGTCTCAATCAAATCAATTTCTGGTGATTTTGATTTAACGTTATTCAAAATATCAACTATTTCTGAAGTATTCTCCTTAAGATACGCCTTCTTTTGAGTAGATGTTGTATATGATTTAATAGGATTTATATTCTCAGACTTAACAATACAAGGACTACCATCTGATTTCACAATAGACAGATGACCCCCCTGACTAAAAAGTTTCTTTAAATACTCTTGAGCTAAACGATAATCATGAACAAGTGAGCAACTGTTATTACCAGCAACTAGTGATATATTATAGTCTTTCACTTTTTTCTTAGATGAGCACCCACATAAGATAAGACTAACCATTAATAGTCTAATTGTTAAGCTTTTTAAGTTCTTCATGTTTAATATCTCCTTTTTCATTTGCTTTACTTTCTTCACATAAATAATCAGTACTCTCCTGACTGTTGATCTTAGTTGCAAGTTCAAACTGACTATAGTTTTTAAGAGAATCGGTGTTTAAAATTACAAAATTCTTCAAAGCCAAAGTCTCATCATTATTATATTTATCCAAGTCAATGTTATTGGCTTTCTCCAATTCATATAGTTCTTCTTTTAACTCATTTGCATATTCATTCAGAAGCACATTGTCTATTTGTAAAGTACATAATAAATTTTCTTTTTTTTCTAATTTAGTCTTCAGACTAAGGGCAAAGCTCAAGATGGATGTTAATAACGGCACTAAGATCAACGCAATATTGGCTAATATTAGCTTAGCATCGTTTCCTTTGATGTCTAAAAATAAAGCAAGTTTTAACAATACATAAGAGAAATAAGACCCTATGAAAATTGCAAGATCTAACACACATCTTCTATTTTTTAATATCTCTTCAAGTTCATTAATAAGACAACCACAATGATAAACAGAGATATCAAGCCCAATAGCCAGGATTCCACTTGAAAGAAATATGAATAAAGGATTAGCATCATTTAAAATTGTAGCCAGAGTATTCTCTACCACATAAAAATCTGTAACTGTTAGAATGAAAATGATTAATCCACAGACAAATACATTATCCAACAAACTCTGCTTCTGAATTTGCTGCAATTCCTTCTTGTAAAGCTTCTTGTTGATGTTCTTGTTCATGATTTTCTAATTCCTTTCCTAGCTTATCAATTTTTTTCTCATTTTCTTTAATATGCATTTGAGTAGATTCAAGTTCTTCTTTTAAACGCATGATTTCTCTAGATTTAGCAATTCTTATAAACTCTATTAATTCTTTATGATCCAAACTTTCGCGCTGCAGATAGTTTTGAATTAGATCTTGATCCAGGTCGAGACTCTTATAGAATAATTCAAAATTTTGTTCGTCTATATGAGAGAAGGCCTTCAAGTAGTTATGAATATAGGCAACACTTTTATTGTTTCTGGAATCTATAACTGAAAAGAGACCATTGTAAGATCTAGGAACCATATCAGTTAATTGATTTTTAAAATGTATTTTTTTTAGATCATCATCCTTATATCTTGTTAAATTCTTTTTTCTATTAAAGAATCCATTAAACAGTTTCATTGTCACTCACTCCTTTCATTACACTCTGTAGTAAATCATCTTCATCTTTCTTAAACTCAACAATTCTTTCATCATTACGATAATTGAGTCGCGGAATTTCAATATCTGATTTCTTTGCTCCAAGATTCATCCCTTTACCATAGTGAGTTAAGTAAACCTGAAGGCCATTCTCAGCTCTATCTAAATCGTCGTAGAGTTTATTTCTCTTCTTCAAATAATCATTTTTTAAATCTAGAAGTTCAAGAGAGAGAGCATGATTCTTTCTTTTTACACTCATTACCTCTCTTTTACCTCTCAATGATGATGGATCAATACCACTTAACTCCATATAATTCATGTTCATCTTATAAAGCAACTTCTCAGCTTCTTTTGAGAAATGCCCTAAGTTTTGGTGTAATACCTTCATCATTTTATCTAGATAAACATTGTAATCATCCACCTTCTTACTAAAATAAACGACCTTATCTTTTTCATAATTTTCAAGATGGAGCTTAGAATCAACGGCACCATACAATGTAATAAAAACTCTTGGGTACAATGTACCTTTAACTCTCTTCATATCTTATTCCTCCTTTTCATTTAATAATGTAATGGAAAGAGTTATTCTCACTTTTTTTATCTTTTTTCTCCTTTCTTCACCTAACAATGTATGACAAGAAATAATTCCTACTTTCTACGAAAATAATTTAAGATATAACGTAGACCTTTAATCCATTTTTACTATGCATTGATATAATCAAACGTGGATACAAAGTATTTTTCACTCTTTTATTCATATTATTTATCCTCCTCTCACTCTATAACTTATTAAGCATAGAAAATCCCTATTTTTTACACTATTTTTTAGTAATCCATATCATATTCACAACATTCATCTGCATACATTCTTTCATCTGCAGACATTCCTTCATTCTGACTTTCATCTATCTCACTACAATTTTCATATACTTCTTCATTCCATGATTGTCGCAATTCATGACTCTCATTTTGAAAAGAAACGTGTTCACTAATTTGTTCACCTGTCATTTCATTTGTGACAGAATAATTAATCATAGTAGCCTGTGGCCTTTCACCAACAGGAGTATAGTTTTCTACACTATAGAAGACGCTGTTATTAGGATTCTGTACATATGAAGCTACTTCTCTTTCTACATGTCTTTGATCTATTTGATTCACGTTTCTATTCTGAGCATCTAAGTTTTCATGATTTGAACTTCCCTGAAAATAATGCGCAATCAAATGTCCACCATGATCATACTTTTGACGATACTCTCCTCCAGCCTTCCTCTGGTTATACGTATTTCTAACTTCAACTGCACCAAGTTCTGTTACATACCCATAGGCTTTCTTGCCTAATGGTGTATTTTCATATGTAAACTTATTCATAGAATACTCCTTACTAAAATATATAAACCAACGAGAATAATAATACATGGCATAAATGCACTACATATCTGTATTAGTACAGGGATACCATTAAATATCCATAGCCTTAAACCAGGAATGAAATAACACAGTATTGCAAGTAATATTAAATACTTCATACGTAATCCCTCCTCATGAAATAAGGTTTAAATAACTGAATAGATGGTTGATGATCAATCAAACAGAATGCTTCAAACGGACGGAGATTGAGCAAATCATTCATAGATATTCTAGGTAAATTGCCTACTGTGTCTCTATAACCACTTAACTGACTCATATATGTCAGCGTATTATAATTTGTTGTCTGAAAACTGATAATATTCTGACAACAGTCCATAATAGTCTGAGCTACAGACTTGCTATAACCAATCTCTAATTGATCAATGGATTGAATCAATAAAGTGAACTTGATATTTCTTGAACGTGCAGTACTAATATATCTTTCAAAGCTAGGTAATCTAAAATGAGCAAACTCATCAATGATAAAATGAAATGGAATATCTAATTTTCCTGTTTGATCACAGGAATGATATAAGACATGAATTAGTTCAGTGAGGAATAAAGAAACAAGACCATCATACTGCTCAGAATATTCTGGGTATTTTAAATAAATAATTGTCTTCTCTTTAGGAATCCTTCTTATATCAAAGCTTGTTGTTCTAGTAATTTTCTTTAATTTAGAATTTGTAAGAAGAGAAGAAATCGCCGCAAATGCTGTCATCAATATAGATGCTGTTGTCTTCTCACTACTTGTAAAAGTTCCATTTAATAATGAACTAGCCATAGGTGTAGTATGACCAAGTGGCAAGAATTCTATACGTGCAGAATTTTCTACACACAGACGTGATAATTCTTCTAAGGTTATTTCTTGACTCTCTGTTTCTAATAAGAAATAAATAATACCCTTTATATAAGTAGTAGAACTGATTGTCCAGAAAGGATCATCAGCTCCAATCAAAGGTTTATTTAATGCTTCACTAATTAATGAAATTAATTCACCACATAACACTGACTCATTTTCTTGATAATAGTCCTTAATTAAATCTAAGCAGTTAAATGAATCTCCTTTATAATTTAAGTAATCAAGTTGGATAATATTGTATCCTTGAGACTTAGCGAGATCATATGTATTCTTATAAATTTCTTCTTTACTATTATCATTCACAAAGAGACTATGTCCTTGTTTTAGTGCCTCTATTGTTTCATTAATCGCAATACAACTTGTTTTACCACTTCCTGGTTCGCCAAGTACAATTGTGTTTTTAATATCAGTTTTCATATGTTTTCCTCTAATTTCTTGACTCTCTTATAAGAATTGGATTCATAACGATTAAGATAATGAATGAGACCAGAGCGATTGTCTTCATCCATTAAGACGGCATATTGGTCTGCTTCATAATCTCTTCTAGTCATATAGAATTTTAAGATGAGATGATTGAGTCCCATTAACAAACTCTGCATAGACTTCATAAACCATCTTAAGAACTTTACAAACAGTGATCCTGTAAAGTAAGTAGTAAATGAGAATGAGCCTAAAATAACTAGAACAATCATCATAATGAACAGAAATGCCATCATGCCAGAATAAAATAATAAGATGAAGAAAATCAATGCAAGTATATTGAGAGATACTACTTGGCTAAAGACCATATCACAATTATAAATATGACCACATTCATGAGATATACAGGCACGTAATGCATCTTCATCAAATAGCTTCAACATACCTTTTGTGACCACTATAGTATGAAGACCATAATGTGTTACTCCTATTACATCATCATCTAAGTAATAGCAGTGAATACCTGAATAAGGAAAATCAATATCTTCTATCACCTGTCTATAAAACATAGAATAACTATTTACAGGCATTTGATCTAAGCGTATCGCTTGATTTAGTCGTACAGTAATATGTTCCTCAACATTAGCTATAAAAATTAATATAAGAATAAGAAGTATGCAGAGAACTATAGGCGCATTAAATATTTGATTAAGAATATACCAGTCTCCTAATAACAGAAGTATGGTAAGTATGAGATTTGTTTTCATAGCACTATTCCTTTCTTTGTTAATAAAACTTTACGTGTTCTTAAGTTATGAGTTTTGTGGTATTCAGTAGCAGTTGCAATTTATTTGACCAGGCAAATAGTCGAAGTGTACTATCGCCAGTCTGTAGGAGACAGACATTCTTATTTAGATACATGATTTCTTCTTTACTTATCTTAGGCTCCTTCACAGGAGCCAATGTCGAAACCTGTTCTGTCTTATCTGTACCAAATAGACGATCTAGAAGACTCTCACTACCTATTCTCTTATTTCTAGAGATAGAAGATGTTGTGTGAACAACTTCTACTTCACCTGATAACTTGGATATTATGTTTGCAGAATGTGCGTTGTGATTTAGATATATCTTTGTAGAGAATAAATAAGGAATCTGTGATATGAGTTCTTCATGCAAGAAAATATCTTTAAATATCGCGATGAGTGGATAGTCTTCTTTATTCAACTCAAAGAAATGTTTAAGTGTCTGTGTATTATATTGTTTATGATCTTCGATTAAAATAAGAGGTTGATGTTTAGTCTTTATCATCTCATTAATAAGATATAAGTGAACGTCCTGATTGATTTCATCAAGCTGGATATTTGAACATCGTGATGGAAAATATCCTCTATTTTGAAATAAAAGAACGATAAACATTTCAGTAGAAATAAACTCTGGTGTATGAAAACCTATGTATTGATTCATATAATATTGAAATACAGAAAGATCGATTGTCTGCGTTTGGAGATGTTTATTGAGTTCCTCTTTCACTAGTTCATAGTTTTCACATTGAATAAAAGCATCGAGTAATTTCATATTCTTATTGAGAACAATCATAAGTTTTCTAAGAAATAATAAGTAAGTTTCTACAAAAATTATGGTTGCGTGAGGCGTCTCATGAATATACAGTAAATACTTGATTAGCTGAATCAGCTGTTCATCGCTATATCTTCTAAAGTAGTCATAATAGTTGATATCAGAAGATTTCACAGCACCATAATAATCATCTAAAGTGATGACAGTCTTCTTAAATTGGAGTGAGTTTATAAATTCATTTTTAAATGTAGGATTATTACCTGAAATTAGTATTTTCTGCATATTAGACTCCTTTTAGAAACTTCACTTTGAACATCGGCTGATCGAGTATCTTGAGATATGCTTCACCTACTGTTAATGTTTCTATATCACGTGTTGAGATAAGATCATCTTTTTGAACAACAGTTTCTGTATGACCTGATACATGAGCTGGAAAGACAGACATTTCTATCATATCCTGCCCACCTAAGTGGACAATAAAGTCTTTTGTAGGAGAATCTCTTGGTTTAAAGAAGATAAAGTTCTGAAATCCACCAAGGACTGACTGTTGAAGATGTTCATCAGGAGATTCTAAACATCTATAAAGTAGTTCGATAGACTGTAATCCTAAGATTACATGGATTCTTTTTCCTGCACCAATGTTTAAGACCTGTACCAGATCAAAATCACCATCTAATACAGAGGCTTCATCTAGAATCAAATACACACGTCTTTCTGGTGCATCTTGACTTAATTTTCTTTTAATAATAAGTTTAAGTAATAGCTTCATTAGATAATTACTACTCTTCTGGAACTGAATATCATATTGAAGAAGAAGTAAGTTCCCATCTACAGTAAGAATATCTTTTGTAGACATCAATACTGCACTGTCCTGTACAAAGTAATAATCCAGAATCAAATGCATGGTAGAAAGAATTGCACCGTTCTGACCATTCATTTTTGTTTGTCCAGCATAAAGGTATGTTTCAGCAACATAGCCTAAACCTACGTTGTGTAGAATATTCTTGATATCAATAAGACTTAAACTTCTGATCCAGTCTGCGACGGTCTTATTATCTGCAATACGTTTGCTCCTTAACTGGAAGAGAAGAAGCCCATAGAGTACTTTCTGAGCTGTTTCAGGAAAGAACTTGTTGTGTGCTTTCGTGAGTTCTTCATGAAAGAGCTCCATAGTAATTTCATTAAGAGATTCTTCTGGATAAGGAGAATCATAAGCCTCTTTGAGAATACTCCAATGAAATGTAGGATTCTTTATAGAAAATAATGCATCATTTGATCGGAGAAGGTCATTGTAGTCATCCTTTACATTCAACAAAATATATAAATCATCAGGATGAGCTTGTCTTAAACGTTTAACTAACTGTTTAATAAATGTAGTTTTTCCACTACGAGTACCACCAAATACAGCTAGGTGAGATTCTAGAGTATTGGTATCAAAGGGAATATCTAATCTTTTATTTTTATAAATAGCAGGAATAGAAACTTTTGATATTTCAAAGTTAATATCCACACGATAATCATGACTTCTAACAAACATAGAATATCAACTCCCTTCACCTATAACGTATTACCTGATTCTTTTCCCTCTTTTTGGACAAACAAAAAAGATACATATGATTACATATGTACCTTTCCCTGGATGATGAAGCCTTTCCAGTCTTCTTCTTCATAATGTCCATGCACAGTTTTCAACATCTTTTTCTGTGTCATGCATTCTTTTATTCTATTGTCTAATTGTATAAGTTTCATCTTTAATTTAGTTGGATGTATTTCGTCTTTAAGATAATACTTAAAGTCTTCTTTGAATTGTATGAGTTCTTTTATACCATTCTGGTAGTCTGATAAATATAGTTGAGTTTCCTGGTAAGACTGCATCGCATTTCTAGACTTCTTGTAATATTGATAAAAGATCTTCATAAATAGTGCCGCATTATAATCATCTATTTCTTCTACAGTAAGTAAAAGTGTTTGAGCCCCTGCAAGTTCAAAAGCACGTCTTATACCATAGACCCCTTCTCCTCCTATACTCTTTCCTTGACCTGTCTGACAGGCACTTAAGACAACAAGTTCTGTATCTGTTAAGTCCATGTCTTGTATTTCTGCAGCAGTGACATAACCAGAATCTGTTTTATTATAGCCTGATAAACATAAACGTCCATTCTCCATTAATTGATCAGAATCAACATATTCACCATGTGTACTAATATGGAGAATCTTAGGACTGATAATATCTAAGAAGTTATCATGAGTTGCATCTTCACGTGATAAGAGTGTGCTATCTTCAAACAATTGATTAATATACATACCTTCTATATAGCTTCCATAAAGAACACCCTTTTGTCCTCTACTTTCAGAAGAGTCATCATAATAATCAGGATAAATGACAGATACAATATCTAAATCATCATCACTTGATTCTTCACAGTCTTCTAATAGATCATGTGGTGAAGAGAGATAGCTGATTTCCGTATTGATGTATCTTGCGAAAGAGATATTATATAGGTCTCCATCAGGACAGATATAGAGATGTTTCATGCTTTCCCATAATTTTTGATTATGTTTAAGTGCACTTTCTAGATGACTAGATTTAAAGGTTTTTATCACTAAACCATCTTTTTTCAAGGGAATTGCAGTTATCTCATCCTCTACACAATAACAGTCAAATAGATATTCACCTTCTTGAAGTACTTCCTGGAGATCCTTATAGTGAATATCTTTTTCAAGAATAGTTAAATGCAGGGCAAGTAGTTCCTTTTTCTTTTCTTCTAGTCTTTGAAGTTTTCTCTTTAACCCTTTCTCCTGTGTTCCGTGTGAATGAGCCACCTTTTCTTTGTAAAGAGAATATTCTTTAAAAATAGCCTGGTAAGCTTCATCCTTCTTGATAGAAGAATGACATCTTTCTAGATTCAATAAGAGAGTTTTGGTTTTAATAAGCATATCATATACATCAAAGCCAGACTGAAGCATTAGAACTATCAATTTATAAAATACTTCTATGAATTGATCACTCATCTTTGGCGTTTGATCATTTAAAATATCATCAACAAAAGATTCATGAAATGCCCTTAAATAAAAATCAATATCATTTATCATCAATCTAAAAAAATCAGCATTAGGTGTTATTTCGCTGCACAATAAAGTTGATGCAAGTTCCAAATAACCTTCTACTCTTTCTCTTGAACTTCTTTTTTGCAGTTGAGAACTAATTTGATTATGAAGTTGTAAAAACTTATCTCCATTCTCAACTTTTAATAATAGGTAAAGAGCCTTAAGATGTTCTTCATCATTATATTTTTTAAGAATTTCTTCATTCAAACGTATATAATCGAGTTTTTTATCTTGATCCATACACTTTTTAATAACTTCATTTAAAGCCTTTAGTGTATCTGGATGATTTTCTCCTAACAGTTTACTTCTAGCATTAAAACATTTTACATAAGCATTAAAGCTCTCTTCTTTGCGATTTAAACAATTATATACATCTCCCATTTCATATAGTACATCAAGTGTTTCGGCAGTAATCTTATGATTATTTTCATATATTTCCTTAAAGTATTGTTCACAATATTTAAAAAAATCATCATACTCCTTAACATTTGAACTACTAAAAATCAATCCTTCCAATAAAGACATTTGATCTATCTCATCTGAAAAACCAGACGTATATAATTTTAAATAAAAATCATATATTTCTAAATCTAATTTATGAATACTCTCTGCATCATTTAATCTATAATAAAGATGTTTCCTAGAAAATAGAATATAAATCAAACGTATATAGTCATTCTCTGATTTATAATAAAATTGAATATCTTCATATAAATCCAAAGCCTTTTCGTATTCTTCAAATTGTGTATAAAGATCAGCTAATAAACTTTTGACTAGTATGGTTTGACCATCATATTTACCAGATATTTCTTCTCTCATTTCTAAACATCGAGAAGCTACTTCATAACTTTCCTGATATTTCTCAAGTTTATAATAAGAGGAGGCAATCAAATAATATGTTTTTAATGTATCATCGTGAAATAGTGTGAATTTCTTTTTCTGCATTGAAAAACACTGCTGTGCCTGCAATAAAGCCTGTTCATACTCTCCTAGATCAAACGAACAATCTGCTACGTTATAGCAAGCCTTAAGTGCTCTTTCACTGCCGAATCCATCTACAATTAATGCATCTTCATATAAATAGTTATTGTATTCACGACAATGAGTTATATCTCCATTATTACTATAAAGGGCCGTGATACCTTCTAATGCATCACATGTTAAGTCATCTATTCCATATAATGATTTTTTTGCATAATAATATTTCTTTAAAACTTCCAACCCTTCACTATATCGCTCAAATGTAATAACTACTCTTCCAAGTCGATATAAAGTATCCAATGTTTGAGAATCATTTTCAGAATATTTATTCTTATAGAATTCATAAATATCTTTTAAAACACTAATCCATAAATCCTGTTCATCTAAAACAAATGCATCATAACTTAAATCTTCCAGTAATTGTAAATAAGATGCGTCATCCATATTTCTAGAACGTTTATATTGAATGTATTTATTTTGAAGATCATCAATCTCATCAATCGCTTGATCCACTATATCTATCGATGATAAGACATATCTTTTTGTTTCTTCATCTACTGGATCAATACTTTCATCATAACGTTCTACTATTTCCTTATATCTTCCCATCTTATACATCTTTTTAATATTCATGATAATCTCTCCTATCATATGTAATTAATACACTTAATATCAACATTTATTTTTATCCACAACATGTACTTGTTGTTTTACGCATGATGATCTACTTTCATGATTTCCCATCTATAACAGGAAGCAGGAAACTCATATGCAATCATTTATTGTATTTATACTTTATATGCTATAGTTATTAACTGGTGGACAGTACTTATATTATCAGCTATTAAAACCAAAAACAGATCAAATTCTGCTTGTTGACTTCATACTTTATATTCTCTCCGTGATACTTTATCTATTACTACAGAAACAACCATTTCAGCCACTATTTTATTATACATCTTTCGATTCCTGCATTCACTATCCTATGAACGAGATTTGAAACATAAACTAACACTTACAGTTATATTACTTACTTTTGCAGCAACTTTAAAAACAGTTCTTGCTTATATTTTTATTACAATCAGTCCAATCTTTTTCACATATTAATATGATTCCTGCATTATTGAAGAAAAACAATCAATGTATACTGATTAGTTTATTCAATCGACAATTGAATAATTGTACCTAAAAAGAACGATTAAATCATATCCAATTCAATCGTTCTTTATTTCAAAAACTTCCTTTACTTTATCTAATCACTCTATGACATTTAAATAGTTTGAATGCACCCTAAATCTATTTAGTCACTCATAAACACAAAAAGACCTAGACACCTAAATGTCTAAGTCTTTTATTATGTCTTTAGATTCCACAAAACTAGGATCCATATGTGTCAAAAAATGCCACTCTCCTGTATCATCACTATATAAGATGGCTTCGCCATCTTCAGAACCAAAATAAGCTCTTATTACTTCATATCCTTTAGATTCTAAGTATTCTTTAACACATATATAGTTATATTCTCTTTTCTCAATGTAGTCCTTTAGTTCATTATTAGGAATAGAATAAGCATCTACTCTAGTAGTTCCTTCAATCATTCCATTTCCTGGTATAGATAAGTCAATGATCTCATCCCAATAAACATCTACCTTCCCATCACCTGTAAACATATATGTAGTAAAAGGTACAATGTGACCATTATATTTTAGTTCTACATAATCAGGTACAGTAGTAGGATCAAAGTATTCATACTCAAATCCTTCTATCACTTCATAATGATAACCATGTAATTGTGATATAAACTCTCTACCTTGCTGTATTGTATGAAACAAACCAACATTGGTACTTAACTCACCTTGGCACAATTTTAATATATACATAGTGTACACCTATTTTTTATAGTAGCTTAAGTTCTCTTCTAATGCAGACACAATAGAATCCTTTAATTTCTCTGGACCAACTACAACCATCATAGGACCAAACTGTCTAATCCAGTTCATCAAACCTGTATTAAAGATAATCCCTTCAATACGTGTTTCATACCATAACTGCTTATTATTATAACCAGTTGGAGGAATAGTCTTAGTCATAGTAATCTCATTTCCAAAACGAGAAACAACTTCTCGAATAAGTGCTGCATCAAACTTAATATGTAATGTAATTTCTTCACCATCAAAGAAACTATTCATTGATTTCTCTAATGATTGTCTTAAAGATTCACTAATCTTCTTTTCATCATCAAAATCAAAATAATATGTACGACTATACTGTAAATCTCTAATACGATCCATACGGAATGTAGTCAAAGAATCCTTATGCTTATTATAATAAGCACGTAAATAGTAATGACCATCCACAATAACTGTATTATAAGGACTTACATTATAATATTCATGACTAATACCAGCATTCCCTTTTGTAGAATGTGTTTCTACAGGATGTCCATCAATGATTGCATAATCGATATACTTAAAGCGTATATCTTTCTTATTACGTATTGCGGAAGTAATGGTCTTTAAGTTTCTACTAAGTGAATAAACTTCTTCTTCATCTTCTTCTAATTCAGGAATGATTAAATAATCCTTCTGTTTTGCAGAAGAGAATTTTAAAAGTTTATTAATCAATTCTACTTTATCTGCACGACTTAAGTCCTGACGATAATTCACCATATCAATCAATAACTGTAGTTGTGCTTCATCAAAATAGCCCGTTTCAATAATATAACCAAAACGTCTCACTGCTTTGATTATTTCTTTTCCAAACATTAAAGATGTAAATGCATTAATCTGTTTAATCACTGCATAAACAGCTTTTAAACCAATATCATAACCTTTTTCTTCTAATTGACGCTGTATTTCTTCTGCACTGATACATTCTTCTGAATTCATCAATAATGAGAAGACAGCCCACATTTTTTCTCCCATCTTATGCCTCCTGATACCTGGTAAGATACCTTTTTACTATAATGATCCACAAGTAGGAAATAACCAATCAAGTCATAAGATGCATAAAGATTTAAAAGTGATTCATCTGGTTCCACAACGCAATTTTCTAAGTAGTCATAAGCCCCTTCAATATCTTCTTCTACCAAAGAGAAGTAAGCAGCCTGTGCATAAGTAATGACTTCTTTCTCTACTAATATAGAAATAAGAGCAACATATGAGAAAGGCATCAGATGTCTCACAATACGATACACGTCTATTGGTGATCCATTGTGCAGCATATAGTTACATAACTTTTTATTCAATGATTGAATACGTGGATGATCTCCAAATAAATATTCAATCATTACAAGATGATTTTCTAGACATTGCATATCATCAATTTCATAGAGTTTCTTTAAAGCAAGTCCTAAGTATTTCTTTTGATGTGCCTTAATATAAGCCTCTATTTTCTTCTGACTTCTGCAAGTATCAATAAATGAATCATGATATACATCAATGATATCTAAATAGTCCTTTAACTTATTTAATGAGATTGATGTAATTTCTTTATAACTTTCTAACATATTCTTTCCCTCCTCTTTTTTCTAACACTATTATAGCGAAGAGAAAGAATTAATGCGTCAAAGTTTACACTGACAAAACCTATTTATAGGTGTTTTGAATATTTTCTTTTTAGCTAGTAATCCCATAAGTTCATATCTGGGTAGTTTGTTTCATATAAGAACTGTTCATTCATGACTTTAGTCAATATAGCGGCCCAGAGTATTAATGCATAAAATGAGTTATTTAAGCACTGAACAGTACCTCCACCATTGACCTTATCTTCATATACATAAAGTTCTTCTTTTTGTGATGGCACATAATCTAATTCATCCAGATCATCTAATATGCCATCATAAGGACGAGTACTCATTTCTTCTATCAAAGTGATCCACTTCTTATAAGCTTCTTCTGTATGATCATATGAGAAGAAACGTATTGCGGCACGTAGTTTATATATTGCAGCATAGACTGCATTGAATGTCATTTCTGTATATGGCTTTTCTGTAAGTAGCTTAGGTAAGAATATACCTGGTTTAAATGTAAGATGAATACTAGGCTTCACATCTGTATAATCATGAGTTATTCCTACGCTTGTGCGTACATATTCTCTTGATAATTTAATTAATGCGAGACATACACACATATTCGCATATTTCATATCATCCACTAATGGAAGTGAAAAACCTAAGTCTGCCCCATATTGTCTAGAGAAGAAAGGTTTAAAGACAGCTTCTTCGTCATATTTATAAGTCACCGCAAAGGTATAATCCTTAAATACAATTCCTTGAGTCTGAATAGAATCTCTTAATGCTTCATCATAATCCTCATAGGTATTCTCCAGCATATCCTCTACGACTTCACCACTTGTCATAACAGCCTGAAAACTTAAATCCTGTAAAAGGACTGCTGCTTCTAGTCTTTTAGTAATTTCTCCCTTTGTGATACACGTCATATCACCGCTTTTTAATAAATAACGTAAACTCTGTGTAGCTGCACTTGTCTGTACAACCATTTCAAATTCTCTTTGCATGAGCATCCTCCTTTCTATACAAAAAAAGCAGATTCATCATCTGCTTCCTATTCTGCGAGATTTTTGATGAATTGGATTCCTACACCACCAATTCCCATATGAGCACCTACAACACTTGGTAACTCTCTCATGGTAACTTGACATGGACCTAATTGTTCTTCAAGATAGTCTCTTACACGCTGAGCTTCTTCAGGTGCAAGAACATCTTCAACCGCAAATGTATAATCTTTCGCATTTGCGCCTCTTTCAACAACACGATCAGCAAGCATCTTACATGCCTTACGTGTTGTTCTTACTTTGCCTAAAGTATCAATCTTACCACCTAATTCACTATTCAATTCCATAACTGGGACAAGCTTCAACATATTGCCAAGCATTGCGACTGCAGGCGTAATACGCCCACCCTTTTTAAGGTGATTCAAGTTTGGTGTAAAAATAATTGTACCTGAATGCTTAACCATATCTTCAAGTTTTTCTTTAATTTCAGAAACAGACTGACCCTTTTCTACGAGATAACGTGCTGCTTCAATAAGTTTTTTTTGAACATGTGCTGTTCCTTGAGAATCGATTAAAGTAATAGGCATTTCTACTGTATCAGCTGCAACCTGCATACCATTTAATGTAGATGATAAACCAGTTGCGATAGGAATCCCAATTAACTCATCATAACCGTCTCTTTTCGCATCTTCCATAGCCTTCATTAAAGAACCAGTCGAAGGCTGAGATGTTGTATACATATCATCTGTTTCCTTCATCTGATTAAATACATCAAGACTTGTGATTTCTAATTGATCTAAATATGTCTGACTACCATGACCAATACATAATGGTGCAATATAAATACCTTCATGCTCTCCATTGATATCAATCTGACAGCCACTGTCTGCAATAATCGCTATTTTACTCATTTTTAATACCCCATCAGTGATAATTCACTATGTATATTATAGTTTATTTCTTTTTATTTTACAACCAATGGGATATAATACGAACGGGTGAAACTATGAGATCAATTAAAGAAACAACGACAAATACAATCATTATTAAGAAATCAGAGTTCATTACAACCCTGATTCCATGTAATGATGAAAAAGAAATCAAAGACTTAATAGAACTCTATTCTAAAGATGATGCAACACATAACTGTGTCGCTTATCGTGTCGGTCCTTTAGAAAAAGCGGATGATGATGGAGAACCATCAGGTACTGCAGGACTTCCTATGTTGAATGTATTACAGAGACAGAAAATCGATAATGTGATTGCGATTGTGACACGTTATTTTGGTGGGATTAAGCTAGGAGCCGGAGGATTGACTCGTGCATATACAAATAGTGTTGCAGATGCTTTAAAAGAAGCAGAAATAGTCGATAAAGAACTCGTCAAGCTTTATCGTATTAGTGTTGACTATCACTTCAGCCGTAAGGTATCTTATTTAATACAATCTAAGAATCTATTATTAATGAATACTGAGTATGATGAAGAAGTTCATTATGATGTTTATTTAAGAGATACTTCTTTCTTAGATGAACTTAATGAACTGACTGCATCCAATATGCATTATGAGGTTATAAAGGAAGATTATATTCCAGTTGAGGTGTAAAGATGTCTAGTATAGAAATATTATTAATCGGTATTGGGTTATCCATGGATGCTTTTGCGGTATCTGTATGTAAAGGATTATCTGTAAAGAAGTTATCTATTAAGAATATATTGTTATGTGGTGTATGGTTTGGTGGATTCCAGGCATTGATGCCATTTATTGGTTATTGTCTTGGTTCTACATTGAGTGGTTTAGTGGATTCTATTGACCACTGGATTGCGTTTATCCTACTCGCATTTATTGGAATCAATATGATTAAAGAATCTTTTGAAGAAGAAAAACAAAATGATGACTTCTCTTGGAAGACAATGTTGATGCTTGCTATCGCAACTGCTATTGATGCACTTGCAGTAGGTGTTACGTTCTCTTTTGAATCAATCAATATCTTCATGGCTATTTCTATTATTGGTTTAACGACATTTATTATTGCATCTGCTGGTGTTTATATTGGTCATGTGTTTGGAAATAAATATGAACAGAAAGCACAAATCACTGGTGGTATTATTCTTATTCTCATAGGTATTAAAATTTTAATAGAAGGTTTAGGAATTATTTAGGGAATCTACGTGATTCTCTTTTTTAATTGACTATAATAGTATATAAGAGGTGATTTAAATGAATGAATTATCAAAATTATATCAGTTAGTATTAAACAGAGAATTAGATATTCCTAAGGGTCAGATTCTAGATATTAAGAAGATTGACCATAAACTTCTAGCATTTATGCAATGTGTATATAATACAGGAGAATTAGGACATGTTTATACATTCTGGGATAAAGATACTCAGGTTGACCAAAACGCTCTTTTAGACACTTATATTGAAGGTATGCGCTTATTAATGAGTATTGCGTATGACTTACAGATTGATGAAATCAAGAATCATGAAGAAATGCCTGAAAAGAGTAGTTCTGTTGATCTACTCTTTAAAGTCAATCATGATATTCTAGATTTAAGAAATGGTTATAGTCCTATTAAGTTACAGGATGCTTTAGATGATTACTTCCATTTTGGTTTTTCTTTAGGTATCACATTTGATGATATGTTAGAAGGATTGTAAAAAAACATAATAAATACATAGAGAATACATATGAACTACACAACTTACATGTATAGTATAAACATGAAAGAGGTGATTCTTATGATCTATATTATTCTAACTATTATTGCAGTATTATTAAGTACTTTAATCATGGGAGTTGCAAATAAGTATACAAACAAAAAAATCCATGATATTGATCATGAATTGAATATACATTGAGACTCCCCCCAAGAATGAAAAGAAGGCAGCTATCATGGCTGTCTTCTTTTCATTTGAATTCCTTCATATTCGTTATGAATACTTTTTACTATACTATTGAAATCATTGTCCGGTACTATGACATCACATATTGAATCAGATGAACCATAGACAAGACTTTCTTTAATATCTAACTTTTCCTTTAATCTTTCCAGCATGTTTTGAGGTGTCGCTTCATAAGACAATATCTTAAGTAAGCACATGCCTTCAAAATAATCTTCTTCTACAAAATAACGCAATTGTTTATGTAATCCTAAATCTATCAGGTCATCTATAATATCATAGATAATCTCTTTTGTATTAAGAACACTGATATAAAGAGGTTGATATGAGTGTGAAGGCATACCAAAGATGTAATTACGATAAGGGGATTGACGCATCATATCATAATAGTCCATTTGTTCGGACTGGTCGAAACTATTATAATATGTCAATAATACATCGTCTTTGAGAACGTGATAGAAGTAATTAAGATGTTTATCATCTAATAATCGAGTGATCTTTGAACCTAATGTTTGTGGTAAGGAATAGGTACATAATAGTTCGTTTTTTGGTACGTCATACAATATTGCGCCATCTAATGCGATCACTGGTAGATGTAGTTTAAGATGTTCAATTTCTGCCTGCATGGATGCAGGTGTTCTTTTTGTGATGATAGTAAACAAGGCACCATCATCTACAAGTTTATTCAATTGAGTCTTATTGAAGTTATTTAACTGCTGGTGTGCTGTCTGTTCCATATCATCAAGTTCAGCTACAAAGAGAACATCATTTCTTCTTTTAACTGGTAAGTGTAAAGTACAGACAAGATAACCTACCCCTACACCAATACATGTATCTAAGACACGATAGAATAAGAATGCATAAGGTGAAATACCAGCATGAGGAATAACTGCAACACTTAGATAAGCCACACAGGCCATAAATGCCATATGTTGTACTTTAAATAAGACTGTTAAGTAAATAGTCAACATAATAAATAATGCATTAAGTAAATCCCATGCGAGATCAATATGGATGAAAGGCTGTAAAAACATGACAATAGCTCCAGTAATAGCCCCTATAAGTGTGCCAAGGGCTCTTACAAGTGCCTGATTCTTTTCATTCTCTTTATCTGGCTGAATACAGATAATTGTGGTTATAAGGACATAGAAAGGTGATCTCTGTACCCCAAAGAGAGTGAATAATACCATGATGATGAAGACGGCAATACTTGTTTTAATAATACGTAATCCGATTCTAGGCATAATTACAACTCCAAACTATCATTACCGGCTTCAGCCATCATTTTTTCTCTACAAGATAGAACTAATCCATCAATGATTTCCATATGCTCAACCATCTGTCTTCTAAACAAATGAGTAGGAAGTAATATTGCGATTTCATCATAGTCTTTATCATTCTTCTCTCCTGTTTCCTGTCCATAATAGACACGAGCAAGAGGTGCTTCTTTTTGAATACTGAAGAATGTATCCCAGATAATTGCATAAACCTGCGCAGCTGTTAGATGAAGCTTCTTAGTATCAGGAAGTGCATAAAGAAGTAAGATGCCTCTGACTGCATCTGTCTTTCTCTGGTCTACTGATCCATCATGCTTATAATAACGTTCTATATCATAGCCATCAGCCAGATAAACAAGGGAACGGGGAACAGGCTGATGTTGTGAGAGGATATTTTTAAAACGTCTCATTGTATGGTGTGAGACATCCTTCCCCTCTAACAGATCTCCAGAAGGTGATGTAAGTAATACTGGATTTTCTCCTGCTTTACCATGAAATGTTTGAGGAACCAAATAAGCATCACGTAATAAATCAAACATAGATTTACCACATATAGCGAGTAGTAATGCACTGATATCCTGATTTGAATAACTATCTAGAACGACTTTTGAAAAGGTCTCATTGTTTAATTCTTCTGATCCCTGAAAGTCTTCTAGACTTGAATTGAATGTTTCTCTCAGTCTTGCACAAGCTTCTTTACTTGCGAGTATTTTGTGAAATATGTTCTCTACTTCTTGAACACGTGGAAATAATGGTGTCATAGTTTTAACCTCCATCCACTTGTGATTATAGACTTTCTATATCATATGTAAAATGTATCTTTTAGATGTTGATGATATGTTTATTACATAATAAAAAGTGATCCGTAATTGAATCACTTGTAATAGTCTTTCGTATATTGAGACATTTCTTTTTTAAATAAACGCATAAGTATAGGTGCACAAAGTAAGTAAAAAACAAAATTACCTACTGCATGGAATGTATCAAATAAGAGCCCCTGGGCATAATAGATACCAAACCAGACAGGACCACCTATAATTAATTGTTCGAGTGAGACGATAAATCCAAAGACATACCCCATTAAAAAGGCATAGAGAGCCATAAGAAATAAGGGAGGTTCTTTGTTGATTTTCTTATAGAAATCACTGATACATTGAGTGAATAAACAGATGACTACCCATGAGAGAATCTGAAAGATTGTCCATGTTCCCATACCTAAGATCATATTTGAGGCAATCGTAGTGACTACTGTCAGTTTTATTCCAAATGATAATCCAAATAAGAGAACAGATATAATAATGATAGATGTAACAGGTTTAAAATTAGGTAAGGCCTGCATTGCGACTCTAGAGGCAATATTCACTGCGGCAAGAATACCTATCAAACATATTTCTCTTGTCTTATTGTTCAATGTTGACATAATACCAGATGACTTGATCTCCTGCTTTCACTTTATAGGCACCTGCCCCAATATTTGGTGGTGTACCATTCACTTTATACATCCATCCAGAACTTGGTCCATGATCAAATTCCTTTAATCCATCTATACCTGATACATAAACAGTAGACCCAAACCCTTTTGTAGAGATACTCTTACCATTCTGTTTCGCAAGTTCTCTTAAGACACTATAAGCTGTAGAAGAACTATTCACTTCTATATTTCCCTGCATCATTGTCGTATTAATGCCAATGACTTTAATAGAAACTGTCTGTTTTACAGGTGTGTCCTGCTTAGGTGTTTCTACATGCTGAGGCGCAGAGGTTTCATGTTTACTAGAAGAAGTGTTTGTTTCTGTCTTCTTTGTCTTATGTTTAGTAGAAAAAGATTTTGTTTCTGTCTTTTTTGTATCTTGTTTCTTAGTCTCTTGTTTACTAGAAGCGGATTTTGTCTCTGTTTTCTTTGTTTCCTGCTTCTTAGTCTCTTGTTTACTAGAAGAATCAGATGATTTTGTATCAGTCTTCTTTGATTCTTCTTGTGACTCTATTTGTTTTGTCTCTTCTTGTTTTGTTTCTTCTTTTTTAGAAGTATCTTTCTTCTTTGTGGCGCTCTTTACTTCATTACTAATAGTAGGTTGAGACTGGAATTGTCCAGTTACACCACGATAAGCTGTAAAGCCAAATATAAAGAGAAAAGCGATTGCGACAAAGGCAATCGCTAATTTTTTAGTCGTGAATTTCTTCATTACTTCTTCTTACTTTTTATAGTTAATGCAATCACACCAATTGCCGCAATTGCAGCCACTACATAAGCCATCGCATTTGTATTGTCACCTGTGTTGACTTTCTTTACTGTTTCTTTCTTTGGTTCTGTTGTAGTTGTTGTTTCTGGTTTAGTTGTACCAGGTGTTGTTTCTGGCTTTACAGCTGGTTTAGTTGTAGTGGTACCAGGTTTAGTCTCAGGTTTTTCTGGTGTAGTACTATTTGAGATAGTCTTTGTATAATCTTTTCTTGCCTTTAATACAAAGCTTCCGTTATTGATGACACCAAGTGCTCTTGCTCCTTCTACTGATGCATAAGCGTTTGGTTCAAGCTTGTATGTGTTATAGTTTAATGCATTGAATGTACCATCTTCATTCTGATAAGAAAGAAGATAGTTATATGCCTGATCACCTAATTTATAACCAGCCACATGTAATCCTTCTAATACACAAGACTGTGTATCTGCATTACCGCCCCATCCAATATCATAAGAGCCATCTTTACTATTTAACTTAGACTGTACAAAAGTATATGCTTTTGAGATAGCGGCATCATAAGTAGAACGTCCTGCAACACTTAATGCTTCCATAGCCCATCCAGTTGTATCTAGATCTGCATTTGGACCCTGGTATTCATACCAATATGCACCATTGTCCATGGCCATAGCTGAAAGCTTGTCTGCAACAGTTTTTGTTTTATCTGAATTCACTGTTTCTAAAGCCATTAATGTCCAAATAGTAGCTCCACATCCACCATTTTTATCCTCTGTAAGAGTACCATCAGCCTGCACTCTGTTTTCTAAGATTTCTACTAAGTTAGTCTTATTGAAATCTGCAGGGTTATCCCCTAATAAAGAAATCGCAATAATAGATTTAGCTAAATCACCATAAGATGCAGTTGTATAATCTACATCCTTAAAGTTTTCTAATAAAGAATCAGCTTTACCATCTGCTTCAAATCCTGCTGCTTCATACGCAATAACAGCATCAGGACTATCTAAAGTAATTGTCTTTAAATAGTTCTGTGATTTTACTAACGCATCATCACTCGCAAAAGCGGCTGAAAATGATAACGCAAAAGTTAATGCGATTGAAGTTATAACTGTCAATATTCTTCTCATTTTTATTCTCCTCCAAATACTTTATCCGCAAAACGCACTGTTTCCATTGCGTCTTTCGCATAACAATCTGCACCGATACGATCTGCATATTCCTGAGTCATAACGGCTCCACCTACAACTGTTAATGTATCAGGCTTCTTTTCCTTCAACAACTTAATTGTATCTTCCATACTCACAACTGTCGTTGTCATTAAAGCACTGAGTCCTACAAGTTTTACATCTTCTTGAATGGCGGTATCTACAATTTGTTCTGGTGGTACATCTTTACCAAGATCAATAACATCATAGCCATAGTTTTCTAACATGACTTTCACAATATTCTTTCCGATATCATGAATATCACCTTTAACTGTCGCAATGATGATTTTTCCTTTCATTTCTCTTGGTTTTCCTGCCATGGAATCCTTAATGACTGCGAAAGCAGCTTTGGCTGCTTCTGCACTCATTAACAACTGTGGCAGGAAGATTGTGCCTTTTTCAAAGCCTTTACCTACTTCATCAAGGGCAGGAATCAATTCTTCATTGATGATTTCTAATCCTTCTTTAGACTCAAGCTGTTTCTTTGTCGCTTTACCTGCATTTTCACTCATACCACGCTTGATACTTTCATATAACGACATATCAACCGCTTCACTCTTTACAGGAGCTGGTGCACTATTTCCATAAGCACTAATATATTCTGTAAAGTTTGTATCGAGTCCACTTAAGGCAAGATAAGCACGATATGATTTCATCATTGCTTCTGATGAAGGATTGATGATTGCACAGCTAAGTCCTGACTGCATCGCCATAGTAAAGAAGTTCGCATTCACAATGGGTCTTTGTGGAAGACCAAAAGAGATATTAGAGACACCTAGAATAGAATGTCCATGAAGTTCATCTCTAATAATACGTAGTGTTTCTAATGTCGCAATGGCAGAAGTAGGATCTGATGAAATAGTCATAGCGAGTCCATCGATTACGATGTCCTTAGGTTCAATACCATATTTACCTGCTTCTTTATAGATTTTCTTTGCAATACGAATACGATCTGCCGCATTATCAGGAATACCATCTTCATCTAAGGCAAGTCCTACGACAACACCACCATATTTCTGAACAAGAGGGAAAACAGCATCCATGGATTCCTGTTTACCATTGACTGAGTTAATCATGGCTTTCCCATTATAGTGTCTTAAAGCTGCTTCTAAGGCGATTGGATCTGATGTATCAATCTGTAATGGCAATGCAATGACAGATTGTAATTTTTTCATCACTTCTACCATCATCTTAGGTTCATCAATTTCTGGTAAACCTACATTAACATCTAGAATATGTGCCCCTGCATCTTCCTGTTTTAAACCTTCAGATAAAATATAGTTAATATCTCCATCACGTAAGGCCTGTTTAAATTTCTTTTTACCTGTTGGATTAATACGTTCACCAATAATCACTGGCTTAGGTCCTATTTCTACACTCTGAGAGAATGAAGTCACAACACTCATATTCTTCTTTACAGGTGGTTCAATAGGTAAATCTTTCACTAATTCAATAGTTTTAGAGAGATATTCTGGTGTTGTTCCACAACATCCTCCAAGTACATGTACATTCAAAGAGGCAATCTCTTTCATCTCTAACGCAAAGTCATCTGCACTCATATCATAATAAGTATGACCTTCATCATCTGTCTGAGGTAAGCCTGCATTTGGTGTCACAATAATTGGTGTAGAAGAGACTTGAATCATTCTTTCTACAAATGGCTTAATTTGACGAGGACCTAATGAACAGTTAATACCCAATGCATCAATATGTAACCCTTCAAGTAAGGCAACAACTGATTCAGGTGTACCACCTGTCAACATCTTACCTTTTTCATCAAATACGACAGTGGCACACACTGGAAGATCTGAATGTTCCTTTGCGGCTAGTACTGCAGCTTTTAATTCATAGCTATCCTGCATTGTTTCAATAAGGATCACATCTGCCCCCGCTTTAGTTCCATACTCAATGACTTCTGCATAGATATCCACTGCATCATCAAATGATAAATCTCCTAGTGGTTCTAAGAGTTTACCTGTAGGACCTAAATCAAGCGCAATCAGGGCATCCGTACGTCCTGTAAGTTCTCTTGCCTTTTTCGCATGTTCTACTGCTTTTGTAACTATTTCTTCTAGATTATCAGGATATTTCAATCTATTGGCACCAAATGTATTGGTGTTGATGATATCACATCCTGCTTCTAGATAACCCTTATTTAATTCAACAATCTTTTCTGGATGAATGATATTCCATGTTTCAGGTAATTCACCAGCCTGTAAGCCCCAGCTTTGAAGTACTGAACCGGTACCACCATCCCAGAATAACCATTCTTTTGTCAGTCTTTCTTTAAATCCCATTACTCTACCCTCCTGAATTCACATTGTGCAGGACAATTGGCACAGTCCTTCGTATGACGTGGCTGTGCGTGATGTGTAATACCAATGATCGCCGTCACTGACTTGGATGGGACCATTAAGAGACTTTCTAATAAACTGATACCAATCTTATCCATCTTTAATATACGCATAAAATCTTTTTGATGATCTAATGCAAGATCTCCATAACCAGGCGAAAAGCGTGGCTTTAAGAATTCATTATTCTTATGAGCCTCCTGATTGAGTTCTTCATTCACTTCATCACAATACGCTTCTATCATCGCTGCCCCCGCTGCTTGATAGATCACTGCATCACTCATCTTAGTCAGTTCTGTACGTTTAATTAAACGATCGACTTCTATTCCAATTGTAGCCGCAAAGAGATAAACAGCATGACAGCCTTTTAAGTTATTCTCTAGATTACGACTATGAATCACCATATCACCAATGGTGATTGTATGATTCTCTATTGTGACAGGAAATCTTTTCACAATATGACGCGGTACAGCTGTTTTCTGTAATACTTCGATACAGTGATCAAGTGCGTTATTGATTTCTGTGAGATCGCCTTCAATGGATTGACGATATCCTAAGTATCGTAATGCTTCTTTACGATTGATTTCTATCATTTAAGAAGCTCCGATAAATTATTCATAATACCTTCAGCAACATCTGGTTTATTCATAGTATAAACATGAATATGTTTTACACCATTCGCAATCAAATCAATAATCTGTTCAGAAGCATAAATAATACCAGCCTGCTTCATGATTTCAGGATTATCACCAAACGCATCCACCATCATCTTGAAATGATAAGGAATAATAGATGTACCTGACATCTGTACAGCACGACTTACCTGCTTCGCATTTGTGATAGGCATAATACCAGCTACTACAGGTACATCGATTCCTGCTTCCTTGATCTTATATAAGAAGTTATAGAAAACATTGTTGTCAAAGAACATCTGTGTTGTTAAGAAGTCTGCCCCCGCTTCTACCTTCTCTTTTAGATGCTGGATATCTTCCTTAATACTAGGTGATTCTACATGTCCTTCTGGATAACATGCTGCCCCAATACAGAAATCACCTTTCTCTTTCAATTCTTTAATTAACTGACAGGCATACTGGTAATCTTCTCCCACCTTACCATCAGATGGAATATCTCCTCTTAATGCCATGATGTTTTCAATACCATTCTCTTTAAACTGTTCTACCATGGATTCTACATGTTCTTTTGTAGAAGAGACACATGTCAAATGCGCCATGACTTCAACACCATATTTCTCATGGATATCTTTCGCAAGTGCCACAGTATGTGCACTTGTTCCTCCACCTGCACCATAAGTCACAGACATGAAATTTGGATTTAAAGATGCAATCTTTTCTGCAGCTTTTAAGACATTTTCATATCTGCCACTTGTTTTAGGTGGAAATACTTCAAAAGATAAAGTCACTTTATCTTCATTTAATAAATCAATAATTTTCATTGATACTCCCCCCTTTTTTCCTATTCTACCTTATTTTATTTTTAAACACTAGTGTGTGTTTTATAATATTGTTTCAAAACTGTGTCTAAAAATTCAGTAGATGCAGAAACATAGTATGGTTCCATACCACTCACAATCGTCAACATACCTTCTGTATATTTCATTTGTGGCTTCTTGAACATATGATTCACATATGCAAAGAACTTCTGTCCATCTAGGTCTTCTAAGAAGACTTTAGAGAAACGCATCTCTAATCCCTGGCTTCCATCCTTGACATCTTCAATAAGTGGATCATGTGAGAGGATATCAAATCTTCTCTTTACGACAATATTACGTACCTGTGATGGTAGTACACCATAAAGGTCTGTTAATTCCTGTTCCACACGTTTGAGGGCTTCTAAGTCATTGGCTTTATAAACACGCTGGTAGAGTTCCAATTTCTCCATATCACTCTCTACATAGTCTTCTGGAATATAACCATCCACAGATATATTACGTGATGGAACTGTATCATCTTCCTTGATCTTACCCTGCTTTTCATCTATCGCATCCTGCAAGATCTTCATGTACATATCAAAACCGACCTGATCAATAAATCCAGCCTGTTCACCACCAAGAATATCACCACTTCCTCTAATAGACAGGTCTCTCATCGCAATCTTATAACCAGAGCCTAATTGTGTGAATTCCTTAATGGCAGTGAGTCTCTTTTGGGCTTCTTCTGTCATAGCACGATCTTTTGTATAGAGAAGATAAGCATACGCAATACGTGCACTTCTACCAACACGTCCTTTGATCTGATAAAGCTGTGCTAAACCAAACTTATCCGCATTCTCAATAATAATCGTATTCGCATTCGGTATATCAATACCTGTCTCAATAATAGTTGTACATACTAAGATATCATATTTCTTTTCTACGAAATCAGTCATGACATCTTCTAGTTCTGTCTTATCCATCTGACCATGTCCTACCCCAATACGTGCATGAGGTAAGAGAGTCTGTAAAGTAGAGGCTATTTCATAGATATTCTCTGTTCTATTATGAAGATAGAATACCTGACCATTACGTGATAATTCTCTTTCAATCACCTGTTTAATGAGAGCCCAACTTTTTTCTGATACATAGGTCTGTACAGGTAATCTATTTAATGGTGGTGTTTCTATTTGTGAGAGTCCTCTAATTCCCATGATGGACATCTGTAATGTACGCGGAATTGGTGTGGCAGTGAGTGTAAGAACATCAATTGTTTTTCTAAGGTTCTTGATCTTCTCTTTCTGTCTCACACCAAAACGCTGTTCTTCATCGATACATAGTAACCCTAAATCCTTGAACTCTACATCCTTGGATAAAATACGATGTGTACCAACTAATAAATCAATATTACCTTCCTTTAAATCAGATAGAATCTGTTTCTTTTCTTTAGTCGTCGTAAAACGATTGAGTAACGCAATATTCACTGGGAACTTCTCAAAACGTTTCTGCATCGTACGATAATGCTGGGAAGAAAGAATAGTTGTAGGACATAGGAAAGCACACTGTTTCTTCGATACAATTGCCTTAAAGCAGGCTCTTAAAGCCACTTCTGTCTTACCAAACCCAACATCCCCACATAATAGTCTATCCATAGGACGTGGTGTTTCCATATCTTTCTTGATTTCTTCTACAGCCTGTGCCTGGTCTGGAGTCAATTCATAACCAAACTCACTTTCAAACTCTAATTGAAGATCCCCATCAGGTTCAAACGCAAAACCTGGCTGTCTCATTCTTTCTGCATATAAGTTAATCAGATCATCAGCAAGACCATCTACCTTCTGTCTGACTCTTGCTTTCTCTTTTGCCCATTTAGGTGAGCCTAAAGCATGAATACGAGGTGGTTTACCATCTCTAGATGAATATTTTCTAATTAACTGGAACTGTTCTACTGGAACATAGAGGATATCATTACCTTTATAGGCAATATGTAGATAATCTTTATGCACACCATCAACGACTAATGTTTCAATACCCATATATTGTCCAATACCATTTGTATCATGAACAACATAGTCTCCTACCTTTAATTCATTGTAGTCAGAGATTTTAGTCGCATCTCTGTATTTAATATATTTCTTCTTTGTTTCTTGTACCTTGAAAAGTTCCTGGCTTGTGAGTAATACAGTCTTCTCTTCCACAAAGTTCATTCCACAAGGTAAATGTCCTAAGAATAGGTTAACCCCGTCATAAATTTTATTTGTGGCACTTGTGAGAGTAAATGGAATAGCATGATCAGTAAATAAGTTGACTAATACATCTATCTGACGCTTTTCATCTACACCAATCATGACACGATTGTATGTGAGTAAATCCTTTAACTGACTAATAAAGATTTTTTCATTAGCCATAGAAATCATGACAGGCTGCGTCATAAACATGATCTGTTGATCATTTTCTCTAAATCGAACAAAGTCTACATTCTGACGTTTTAATATAGTCTGAGGATTATTAATCAGTTTAAGTCCTCTGATCATCTGTCCTATTTCTTCTAATTCATGGTAATAGAGGTAGTTCTCTTCCATATATGTCTTATAAGAAGCAAGAATAGAAGCGAGAGATGCAGTAATAATTGTATAATCACGTGCATAATCCATGATTGTGGCCGTTTCAGGGAATAAACCTAAATACTGATAAATACGTGGATTATAATCATGTGCTTTAAGTGATTCAATATCTAATGCATAGGTCTGTTCAAGTTCATCCTTGAAATCATCCTTGACAGTCATCTTATCTTTTAATGTCTGAATAGATGCTTCTACCTGCGATAAGCCATCATCTTCATACATCATATCTGTAGCTGGAAGAATATCGATAGACTCTATTTTATTTGTTCGTCTTTGTGAGTCTTTATCATAGAAAGAGATTTCTTCTATTTCATCATCAAAGAATTCAATACGAACAGGATGGTCATATTGGATTGTATAAACATCAAGTACTTCCCCTCGTCTAGAGTAATAGAAAGGTGAATCAACTCTTTGCGTATTCTTATATCCAATAAACTGTAACATCTTCTTGAGTTCTAAAGGATCAATCGTATCTCCCTTCTTCAAGCTTATAATACTCTTCTTAAAAAGGTCTACAGGAGTAATATAACGTGTCATTGAATGCATATGACAGACACAGATCATCGGTTTATCCTGTGTCATCGCATATAATGCATTAATTCTCTCACCTAATAGTTCATAAGAATAAGCCACTGATTCAACACGTAATGATTCATCTGCAGGGAAATAGACCACCTGATTCACAAGTTCAGTTAATGTTTTATAGAGGTTAAATGCCTCATATTGGTTGTTTTTAATAATCAGGATTTTTCTTGGATTATGCCAAAAAGAACCAGCAATGAGATAAGCCTCATCGCTAGTTGAGTTTGTGACAATAGTTCCATTGTCTGTATCTAAGGTACGTAGGGCCTGATTATCTTTTAAAAGATTCAGTATTTTTTCCATAACAATCACCTAGTTATATTTATTCATCGCTTTATTAAAACTATCATCTAAATAACATAAAACAGCTTCTGCTGCACGTTTAGCACCTTCTGAGATTAGCTTTTCTTCTTCCTTAGAGAAGTGTCCAAGTACCCAGTCCACTACACTATAAAGCTTATTCTTAGAAATACCTACACGAATACGCTTGAAGTTCTGAGTACCTACATGAGCAATAATACTCTTGATTCCATTATGTCCACCCGCGCTGCCTTTTTCTCTTAAGCGAAGCTTACCAGTAGGCATATCCATATCATCATAAATAACTAATAGATCTTCAACAGGAATCTTGAAGAACTGCATCACTGCCGCAACAGATTCACCAGAATTGTTCATATAAGTCTGAGGCTTAAGTAAGATAACATCCTCACCCTTATACTTGAATTTAGTATATAAGCCTTTGAACTTTTCTTTATCAATAGATTGATTCATTTCATCACTTAAGACATCTAAACAATAAAATCCTGTATTATGTCTTGTCATATCATATTCTTTACCAGGATTTCCTAATCCAACAATTAATTTCATTACATTCTCCTATCTTGCACATACAACCATGGATACACCAAATACATTGAGCTGTCCATTTTCTATTCTTTCATTTGACATACTATATAATATCTTAAAATCATCTTCAATACCAATAGTAATCACATCATATGAAGGATTAAAATAAATCTTAAATTCTTTATAATCTCCTTCATCCTGAGTCAAATGATATTCTACCATACGATAGTAGATATTGTTGATAAATACATGCTGATGCATCTCTTCATAGTCATAATATCTAAAGCACTTGTTGTTTTTTCTTAAATCTATAAAGAACTTTACAGCCTGTACAACATTCATATAACGGTCATGACGTTCCCAGTCTAATTTATTGACTGCATCTCCTGCATTATAAGAATTCTGATTACCATTCTTAGTTCCTAAGAATTCCTGTCCGGCATGAATAAAAGGAACACCCTGAGCTAGAATAGTCATTGCAAGTGTTAATAAGCATCTCTTCTGACGACAATATTCATCTTCATGTCCATTAGAAATAATGAATTTATCAAATACAGTCGCATTATCATGACATTCAGCATAGTTAATACTCTGCTCTATTGATGAGAACTTATTGTAGTCACACATTGCGATAATGGCTTCATTTGTCTTATATGTATCCCCAGATGTATAGCCTTTGACTTCCATCTGATTAGGTCCCTTGATTGTATCTCTGAAATGATCATTAAAGAAACCTACATGAGGTGTTTTATGGTTATTTTCAATTGTTGTCTTTTCTGAATCAGGTAATGCAGTACCCATATTCCATCCTTCACCATATAGCATAAATGAAGAATCTAATGAATGGCCCTGTTCATAAATCATATTCACTGTATCAATATCCACAATACCCATGAGATCCATTCTAAAGCCATCTACACCATAAAGAACCTGCCATCTCTTGCACATATCTAAAATATATTTACGACACATCTTAGCAGTACTATTTAAATCATTCCCACACCATGAACCATTAGATAATTCACCCTTGTCATCTCTTCTAAAGAAATAATAAGGGACTGTCTTTTCTAATGCATTATTATTTACATCATGCATATGATTATAGACTACATCAAGAATGACTCTCATATTATGCTTATGAATACGGCGTACCATACGCTGACATTCCTGAATTCTCTTATAACCATCATTAGGATCAGTAATATAACTGCCTTCAGGTACATTATATTGTGCTGGATCATAACCCCAGTTATAAAGTAAATCTGGATGATCTTCATCCACAGTTGCATAATCATTAACAGGTAATAACTGTACATGAGTCACACCAAGCATATCTAAATAGTCCATACCTGATGAAAAGCCATTCTTAGTCACTGTGCCTTCTTCACAGAAACCTAAGAACTTACCTTTATGTGTGATCTGTCCAAATTCATCCACAGAGAAGTCTCTGACACCTACTTCATAAATAACTGCATCTGTATTATGTTTTAGTTCTGTCAAAGGATAATCGACTCTTCTAACTTTATCTAAATCAATAACAACTGAACTATGCATATTAGCTGTACAAGAATAAGCATATGGATCCGCTGTTTCAGTGGATTCCTCATTCATTCTAATAATATAAACATATTCATAACCATCTAGATCTTTCTTAATAGTTGTACTATAGACACCCTTATCTCCTCTTTCTAAAGGATAATAATGAAGATCTTCATCTTTCCAAATTTTTAATACAACTTCCGTAGAAAGAGGTGACCAAACCTTGAATGATGTACTCTCTTTTGTATAATGACTGCCTAAATCATCACCATCATAATAAAAATGATCATCAAACTCTTTACTCAGAGAAAGCTGACTAAAATCTAAAAAACAAGCGAGACCATAATTATCAAACACTTTATATCTTGTACCTACAGAAAAGTCTGTATGCAAAAGATACGACTGGAATCCATTTTCTTTCTCAGTCGCTTCGCCTTTAAGTATCTTGACTTCACTTGTATCTAAATTTTTTAAATAATACTGACTTAAAATTCCGTTATAATAATTTAATGATAAATTGACCTTGATCAAATCAAAATCAATCGCATAAGCATACATACGTATTGATTCCCTTTGCATATTATAAACCTACCTTTTCACATTCCCTATTCTATCATAAAAATATGAGAAAAAAAGAAAGTATTTAAATTTGAAAAAGAAAGCCATATAACACAAAAAAGACTTAACAACATAAGTCGTTAAGTCTATATAAATCTATTACTTTGTGATTGTAAATGTACGAATAATAGGTGCTGCCTGATAGTTTCCACCTACAGTCACTGCTGTCATAGTATATACACCAGGTTCAGTAGGTGCTTTAGTTGTACTAGAATAAGGCTTTAAGTTAGACTGTACACCAGTATATAAGTAACGAACGTTTTCATCAGAAACAGCTGCACCATTATATGTAACTGTAGCCTTGAAATCAAAGTTCTGAGCTTCTTCTTTAGAAATCTTAGTTAACTTCTGATTCCATATTAATTTAACACCCTTTACATGCTGTTTTACAAGTAATGCACCAATACCAACACCAGTTTCATAGTTCTTGTTGTCAGTAACTGCAGAGACTGCATATAAACCAGCTCTATTTGGAGTACCAAATCCAACACGTACATTATCTGCAATACCAGGTAATTTGTTGATAACTTTTAAGATCTGTCCAAATGTACCTGTGTCGATATGTAACTTTTCTAATAAGTCTAATAGTTCCTGAGTGCTGAATAGTTTTCTTAATTCACCAACAGTCACACCATCCTGCATCATCTGAGTAAATGATTTACCAAATACCTTTTCTACTACAGGATCAAGAAGTTTTAATACATTATTATCAGTGAATCGAGCAGGAAGATCTAAACAAAGACCTAAACTTACATTACTTGTAGCACCTGCATAAACAGTATACACATCGAACTTATCAGCTGGATTTGTAGTAATGAAATCCTTTGATAATTCTTCATCCGCAAAAATATTAGTAGAATGAACCTTAACCTTTACCTTTGCCTTCTTAACAGTAATAGTTGTCTCACCACTTGTGCTTGGACGATAATCACTATTACCTTTATAAGTGATTCTTACTTTTTGTTCACCTGCTGGCATCTGTGGATAATCTAATAAAGTAACTTTACCACCTTCAACAGGAGCCCACTGTTTTATACCACCATCAATATTACCGGCAACAACATTTGTACCATAATATTCATAAGTGAAATCATCTACTGATAATTCATCTTTTGAAGGTAATGTAGACTTACTGAAATCAATTGAGTTAAATAAAACCTTCTTCATTTCCTGTGCATCCATATTATAAGTAACAGATGTACCTTCTTTAAGTGTAACTGCAGATTCTAAACGATTGTCTTCTACATTTACTGTTACAACAATATTACCGCCTTTATATTCTTTTGTCGCATTCCAAGAAAGTCTGATTTCCCAAGTACCTGCTTTAAACTTATTAAGATTTAAAGCTGCACTATTGCTTAATTCATACCATACATCTAAAACGCTTGTTGGATCTGCATTGTATTCAACCTTGAAATCTTCAAATGATAATTCAGGATTTGTAGACTTAATAACTGCTTCATAAATAGCCTTTGCAGTGGCATCGTAGTCATAAGACTGATCCTTATTAAACTTCATAGAAACGTTATAAGGACCTTCATTAGTCACTACATCTACAGTAGCACGGTCTACTACATTGATTGTAGTTTCTACAGTACGAGGCTTATAATCCTTGCTTCCCTTATAAATAATTCTGATTGTCTGTGCACCTTCAGAAATTGCAGGATAATTAACTACATCCTTACCACCTTCAAGTGCAACCCAAGCCTGTGATGGAACACCTAAAGTTTTAGTAGATGCATAATACTGAATAGTTACATCATCAACAGTTAAATCTGGAGTAGATGATTCAACTACTTTATTAAAGATATCTTCTCTTACTTTATCATAATTGACTGTTGCGTCATCGTTGTAAGCAAGTTTAATAGTCTGTCCTTCATTCACTGTGATGTCTGCAGGTGTACGATCCTTTACAGTGATGTTGACTTCTTCTTTTGCACCATAGTAAGTATCATTTCCATTATAAGAAATTTTGATTTTCTGAGTCCCTTCAGAAATAGCTTGATAATCTACTAGATTAGCCTTACCACCATTTAAATCTACCCATGCATGTGTAGTAATACCCATATTTGTAGCACTTGCATAATACTGAATATTAACATCATTCACTGTTAATTCTGGATTACTGCTCTTTACAACACTATTAAAGATGTTTTCTTTTAAAGCAGCATAATTCACATTTGCATCTTCATCATAAGGTAGTGTCACTTCAGTGCCTTCATTCACTTCAATGGCACTATTAAGCTTTGCAGCCTTAGTTACAGTAACTACAGTATCATTCCCTTTAATTCTTACCTGATAGCTTCCGTCACGATTTGCAGCTAAAGATGGATGAGTAAAAGTAGTTGGTACAAAAACTACTTTTTTATTTGATTCAAACCCATTAATTGAACCCCAGGCAGTATTCTTTAATAGTCCATTTTCACCTTCACACTGATATTCCCACTCAATGCTAGAAGTGTCTACATTGTCTAAATTCTTAATTAATGCCTTATTAAGAATTTCTGTTACCTGTTCTACTGTTGCATCAGATGGAATAAGCACTGTCGCATTCTGTAATACAGGAGATTCTGTTGTTGTTTGTACAACTGGTGTTGTATCTAATGCATGCACATTAAATACGCGTGCTGGCTGTGCAAGTGGTGCGACAATCATGGCAGTCGCAACAACTTCAACCAAAATCTTCTTTGTCTTCATTTATTTTCCCCTTTCATTATATGACTCTTTAATTATACTAAATAAATTACAGTTCGACTACTAAATAAATGTTAAATGTTGGAAAAGGTTACATTTACCAAGAAAATGTAACCAAATGAATTATTCGTGCGAAAAATGAACACTTTTTGTGTTTATATAATTTTATTCTACACATAGAAAAGGAGGATAGCCATGCTATCCTCTCATTCATTATTCTTCATCTTCAGACATCATTGAGTCTAATACTTCTTGTACAAATGCATATTCTTCCTCTGTTTCAATAGGAAGAATATTATCTGCATCCTCAGGATCTACCTGTGAAGCATAGATATTCAACTGATCATCTTCATCTGAACTGTTATCTGTATAAATGATATATTCTTTTCCTGTTGCGTCATCTGTAAATCCTAAGATAACTTCACAAGTCACTTCTTCACCATCTACGTCTAGTACGAATGTATCTTTCATTAGATTTTTACCCTATTTAAATGCCAGATATCCTTTACATAATCTTCAATAGTTCTATCACTTGAGAAATGACCACTCTTCGCAATATTAGCTAAGCACATCTTAGACCAGTTCTGACGATTCTGATATAAGTTGTCGATCTTTTCCTGAGCAAGTCTATAGCTTTCGAAATCCTTTAATAAGAAGTATTCATCATTTCTGCTCATTAATTCATCAAAAATAATCTTGAATTCTTCTCTTGATGGATGGAAAGTACCATCAACTAATGAATCAACAACCTTCTTGATGTTTGGATTATTGTTGTATTCATTCCAAGAATTATAAGTACCTTTTGCCTTTAATTCGTTGACTTCATTATCCTTCAGACCGAAGATTACAATGTTGTCATCTCCAACTAAATCTGCAATTTCTACATTGGCACCATCTAATGTACCAAGTGTTACAGCACCATTCATCATGAACTTCATGTTAGAAGTACCACTTGCTTCCTTACCAGCAGTAGAGATCTGTTCAGATACATCTGCAGCAGGGATAATCTTTTCCGCAATAGTAACACCATAGTTTTCAATAAATACAACCTTTAAGTATTTATTTGTTTCTGGGTCATTGTTTACCTTATCCGCAACGCTGTTGATTAACTTAATAATCTTCTTAGCTAAATAGTAAGAAGGAGCGGCTTTTGCACCAAAGATATAAGTATGTGGATAGATTCTGAAACTGCTATCTTCTTTCATTCTCTGATATAAATAGATAATATGCATTACATTTAATAACTGTCTCTTGTATGCATGTAATCTCTTAACCTGAATATCAAAGATAGAATTAACATCTACATCAATACCATTATGTTCCTTGATATAATCTGCAAGAATCTGTTTTCTCTGCTGTTTTACATTGTAGAATTTACTCTGAGTAATTGAGTCTTCTACAAATGGTGCTAATTTCTGTAAATCATCAGGTCTATGCATCCAGCTATCCCCGATTGATTCATTGATTAATGAAGTTAACTGTGGGTTACAATATGCAAGCCATCTTCTATGAGTCACACCATTTGTTTTATTGTTGAACTTGTTAGGATATAAAGTATCGAAATCCTTCATTTCTCTTTCTTTTAAGATGTCAGAGTGAAGCTGCGCTACGCCATTAACACTAAATGAACCTGCAATCGCAAGTCTAGCCATATGTACCTGACCATCTTTAATGATCATAACTCTCTGTAATAAGTCATTATCATTTTCAGTCTGCTGTTTAACGAAGCCAATGAAACGTCTATTGATTTCTTCAATGATCTGATAAACTCTTGGTAATAAGTCTCTCATCATATCAACAGGCCATTTTTCTAATGCTTCAGCAAGGATTGTATGGTTTGTATAAGCACAAGTCTTACATACGATATTCCATGCATCATCCCATTCCATTCCATAATCATCAATAAATACACGCATTAATTCAGGAATAACTAATACTGGATGTGTATCATTTAACTGAATAACATTCTTTTCATGGAAGTTAGTTAAATCAGGATATACTCTTAAATGTGCACGAATAATTGAATTAATACCCGCACATACAAAGAAATACTGTTGTTTTAAACGTAATACTCTACCAGCATGAGTAGAATCATCAGGATATAATGTCTGGCAGATATCATTCACTTCCTGAGCATACTGACGGAAATCCTTATTTGTAGGAATATTTTCACTAGGTTCAGCTTTCCATAATCTTAATGTATTAGTCACCTTAGTATCATTACCAACAATTGGCATATCATAAGGAACAGCACGTACTGCTTCATAATCTACATGCTTCCATCCACCAGTTGCATCATCCCAGATTACTTTACCCCAGAATTTAACTTCTGTTGCATGCTTAGGTTTTCTTACTTCCCACATATTACCTAAACGTAACCACTGGTCTGGTACTTCTACCTGATATCCATTTTCAATCTTCTGTTTGAAGAAACCATAATCATAACGAATAGTATTACCGAAAGCTGGATAAGATAAAGAAGCTAAAGAATCCATGAAGCAGGCAGCAAGACGGCCTAAACCACCATTACCTAAACCAGCATCCGATTCTAATTCTTCTAGATCATGGATATTAATACCATAATCAGCAAGACCTTCTTTTGCAATTTCATAAATACCTAAGTTCATCATATTGTTGACTAATAGACGACCAACTAAGAATTCCATTGAGAAATAGTGAACCTGTTTCTGCTGCTTAGCCTGAACTGCCATCTTTGTCATAGCCCAGTTAACAGATGCATAGTCACGTACCATAGTTTCAAGAACCATGAACTTTTCTGTTAAATGTGCTTCTTCTACTGTACGACCATATGACTCAATGATTCGCTTAGAAAATTCATATTTAAATTCCTCTTTTGTATTAAACATTTACTACTTTCCTTCCTTTACAACACTTTTCTTTGTCTTCTTTGGAGAAGACGCTTTTTTAGCTGGCTTATGATATTCAAATACCACCGCGCTAAATGGCGCTAATTTCACATGAATACTCTGTGCTTCATTGATACAAGTACCCTTCTTTGATCTTAAAGCACGTGTATTTGTGTAATTAGAACCGTTATAACTATCTTTATCTGTATTCAAGATTTCTTTATAGCTTCCAGCAAACGGTACTGGTACAGCATAATTCTCATGACTATTACCAATAAAGTTAGCGACTACAACTAAACAGTTGCCTTTCTTATCAAATCGAGCATATGAGAATACACTCTGATTATGATCATCTACAACCAGCCATTTAAATCCTTCTGGATCATAATCCATACTATAAAGAGCTGGATGTTCTTCAACCATCTTATTTAAATCCTGCATAAAATGATGGAAAGAATCATGCTGTGGATATTCTAAGATATTCCAAGCCAATGCTTTTCTTTCATCCCATTCCTTGTATTCACCTAATTCATTACCCATGAAATTAAGCTTCTTACCAGGATGAGTCATCATATATGTATATAAAGCTTTTGCCTGTGCGAACTTGTCTCCATCAAGCCCCCACATCTTATTTAAAATAGTGGCTTTACCATGAACCACTTCATCATGTGAGAATGGTAAAATAAATCTTTCTGAATAGAAATACATCATTGAGAAAGTTAAGAGATTATGATCATATTGACGATAAACTGGATCTTCTTTGAAATACTTCAATGTATCATTCATCCAGCCCATATCCCACTTATAATCAAATCCTAAACCGCCATCCTTAACTGGTTTAGTAACATATGGGAAATCCGTTGAGTCTTCTGCAATAGTCATAACTGCAGGATATCTTTCATGAATCTGTTCATTCATAGTCTTTAAGAACTCTAAAGCCCCATTGTTTGTACCAAAGTCTTTATTACCTTTCCAGTAAATAAGGTTGCTGACAGCGTCAAAACGAATACCATCAATATGGAATTCTTCTGCCCAGAAATGAACAGCACTCTTTAAGAATGAACGTACAGTATCTTTTGTCACATCAAAATATACTGAATCCCATTCAGAATAACGATTATTCACATCTGCATATTCATAAACCCAGCCTCCATCAAACTGATAAAGACCATGTCCATCCTTTACAAAATGAGCAGGTACAAAGTCCATAATGACACCTATACCTTCTTTATGACACGCATTAATGAACTCCTTTAACTGTTTTGGATGTCCATAACGACTTGTCGCACTAAAATAACCTGTTGCCTGATATCCCCAAGAGCCATCAAATGGGAACTCATTTAAAGGCATTACTTCAATATGTGTATAGCCCATCTTCTTTACATAAGGAATGATTTCATCAATCATTTCTTCATATGAATAGAACTCTCCGTCACTTGTGTCTGTAAATTCCTTTTTCATCTTCCAAGAGCCAAGATTCGCTTCATAAATATTCATGTTACGATCATAGTTATTAGAACGTGACTTCATCCATCTAGAATCATGCCAGCGATAGCCTTCTAAGTTATATACCTTAGATGCTGTACCTGGTCTAATTTCACTGAAAAAGGCATATGGATCTGCACGATCAACAATAGCACCAGAAGGTGTTTCAATTCTATATTTATAAAGGTCATACTGCTTTAGCCCTTCAATATAGAGAGTCCACACACCTCCATCATTATATCTCTCCATATAATGTTGTGTTCCATCCCAGTTATTAAAATTACCTACAACCTGAACACTTCTTGCATGTGGTGCATATACTGTAAAGCGAACGCCCTTTTTATCCGGATGAGCACCGAATACCTTATATGCCTCTAAACACTTTCCTTCAAAAAACAATTTTATCAAGAAATTATCTAACATACCTATATGTCTCCCTTCATAAATTTCATTATACATTAAATATGACCAAAATTCATTCATTTCAGACAATATAGGTAAAAAAATGTAAACGGTTACTTGATTGTAATGTCTTGAATATTATTTAATACGATAGAAACTGTTCCATCAGGGTTTTCTTTCTTTTCAAAAGTAGAGCCATTCACATATTCATCTACTGGCATAGTAATCTGAATATTTTCATCAAGAGTAATCTTTACAACCTCAACAGAACGTCCTAAAGCATTTAAAGAAATTGTATCATCTTCACCAATCCCAAGATCTTTCATCATCGTTTCTGATTCTTCCTGAGCCTGATAATCTCTTTCCATGACCTTACGAACAACTTCAATTGGTTTAACGAGTTCACCCATCTGTGTTCTTTCTAATATTTCCTGCTTCACAAGTGGAAGTGCTTCTTTATCATTCACATGATAAATATCATCAATCTTATTTACTACTTTCTTCATAGTAGAAATCTTCTGACGATCAGTTAACTTCTCTTCACCCTTGATCCACTGACTATTTAAATAAGTATCCATCTTACCATCAATGAGATACTTCTTTTCAATAAGAGAAAGTTTCTTATGGTCTGTATCTATAATAATGGCTTCATCAACAGCTGTACCAATCTGAGGAAGAACCTGTCTTCTTGTAATACGGACATTTTCCTCTTCTACAAGAGATACAGAATTATACTTATAATTAAGCTTTAAAGCAGCAATAATATGCACACCATCACGATAGCAGTCCACATAAAGAATATTACTATTAGGCATTTCTTCAATCACTGAACCTAATGCAAAGAACTTTTCACTAATTTCTTTTGCCTGTTTCTTGAATTCTTCATCATCTTCAAGCATCTTATCAGCACGAAGTAATAATTCATGAAGTGAAGGCACAACAAGTTCTTTAATAGCTGGACTGTATAAAGCTTTTTCTACTTTTTTATGATAATATTCCTGAGTTGTATCATTTAATTCACAGAAATCTTCACTTAAGTATATTTTACGATGTTCAAAATCAAGCATATGCATCATAATCTTATTAATAATAATAGTGTTCATCTGAATTCTGCCACTCAAAATGTGATTAAATATACTCACATCGAGATAATGTAAGTTCTCA
>OLGA01000341.1_pt1 | contig 42108 bp, 70 predicted proteins | sample 1604881 | NCBI WGS metagenome assembly OLGA01 (sample SAMEA3888896, study PRJEB22519) | human gut metagenome | biome: human gut; feature: human-associated habitat; material: faeces | place: Denmark | collected 2009 | reverse complement strand
TCCAACCGGATGCGGCGGCGTTGCCACTCCAACCGGATGCGGCGGCGTTGCCACTATCACCCGATGCGGCGGCGTTGCCACTCCAACCGGATGCGTTTTCCTCGGTTGCGCTCTCGCACTTGTCAAACACAAACCGCACACCGGCGTTGATAACGCCTTTCAGCCCGATCTCTGCGCTAATCTTAATATGTTTGCCGCAAACCTTACTGTCAGTGCTGTTGCGTTCGCCGTTGTCGTCCACATCAACCTCGCAGTACCGGCTATCTGTCGGTCTATAGTACCGGAACGTGTCCAGCGGGTTCTCGCAGGCGTGGAATCCCTTTTTGCAAAGGGCGGCGTTTGCCTCCTCGTACTCTTTTCCCACCTCGTACTGGAATCTTCTGCATTTCAGGTCCTTGTCAAAGCCCTTGTATGCTTTCATCGTCTTTCCCTCCGTTTGTGTTACTTCCCGTCCAGTTTGTCCACCAGCCGAACAAACCAATAACTCACCGTTGCGGCTCCGATGATGACCAAAGTCAATGTGTACCCGTCCATGTTTACTCCTCCTCTATCCCCAGCCACCGCAGAAACGGCATCCGGGGGATTTTCGTCCTGTTGCCAACCCGCATTGTCGGGAATCCAAGCTGTGCGGGGTTGTGCCTCGCTGCGTCCCGTATCGCTTGCGGGTCACAATTCAGCAGCTCCGCAACCTCTGCCGGTGTCAGATACAGCTTATCCGAATTCCGTACATCATTGATTGTCACGCTTCTCACCTCGGTTCGCCGCCCGAATAGCGTCCGCAGCGGCCTTGATCTCTTCCTCCGACACGCCGTAAAGCTTCGCCATTTTCTTGTAGTACTTCCGTGCCGGTGCCCAGTCGCCGTATTCCCAGTGCCTTACGCAGGACTGGTCAACAAACAGTTTCTTGCCGACCTGCACGCAGGAAAGATTTGCTCTATCCCGCATTTCTCTCAATGTCAAGTTGCGTTCCCTCCTTATGTGTGAGATTTCATTGGCTGCGGCGGAGCGTTCGTGCTATAATCGCCTTGCAGGAGTGCAAAGACATCGATTCTTGCTGTTAAATCCCCTCCCCGCCCGGTGCGGAGGTCGGGAGGGGAAACTCCTGCACCCCGCCGCCTCGTGTTACCGCACGAGACGGTTTTTCTATCCTCGCCGCAGTCAACGCCCACCGAAAACTCATATTCATGAGGTTTCACACTTGACACTCCACAAAAACTGCGGTACAATACCTTCGCCAAAAGAAATTGTTAAAAGCCGCTTTCGTGGGGGCTGGTGTTTTTGTACCCTTTTTCGGTGGGGCTGATATAAAGATACCTCATAATCTTCAAGATTGCAAGAGAAAACTTGAAGAAATTTAACTTTCGGCAAATCTGACAAATTTTAGGTTTTGAATATGGACATTGTGCTTGAAAGAGTATTAAGCCTTATCCCTAAAGGAAAGAATGGAAAGTACGCTCATGGGGAAAAGGTAAAGTTTGCAAAAAGCATAGGATATAATGATGGATCTATTGTTTCTATGTGGGAGAACGGGACAAGCGTTTCTTATACAAAGAAGCTCCATCAGATTGCCGACATCTACAATGTATCCGTGGAGTGGCTAAAGGGCGAAACGGATGATCCAAGCATAAAAAAAGCCCCCGGCATAAATGCCGAGGGATTCGTGCCGACTATGAAGGATTGGGAAGAACAGGCTGAAAACTGGACGGATGACCAGATTCTTGAGGCCATGCAGAAGCTTGTAGAGATTCAGCAGAGGAGGCGCAGCGATGGGCGTTGAGCTGACAAGAAGCGCAAAAAAGGCGCTGGCAACTCTCTACACGCATTACTGCCAGCGCCGGGCATACGGGCAGTCGAAGCAAAACTCCACATTCTTCATGCCGATTCCAGAAGCAATAAAGGATGGGTTACAGGAGATTTGTGCTGCCGGATATGCCGAGTATTCTCGTTTTGGTGGTGTTGTCCTGACGGATGTGGGCATTGCCTACATGGATAAGCAAGACCCGGAAACCGTCCTCATGTGGGATTTACATGACGGACAGATCATAACCTAACTTGTTTTTCACAAATGCGGCAAAGTCACTGGCTTTGTACAGGTTAGGTGTAAGCAGGGCATTAGACACACTGAGCCGGACACCGCACATATCAGATTTGAAGTCAATCTTATCTCCGATAAGCGGTGTTCCATTTACGAGGACGAATGTCTTCTCGCCGTCAGATGCAATCAGGACTTTTGCGTTTGATAATTCCATTTTGTTCAAGCTCCTTCCATAGTTCGATTTGTTCTTCTTCTGTCAGTGTACGCAGTGCGGACAGGAAATCCGCTTTGGCGTGCGCAGGATGCTCTTTTCTAATTATACCATATTTCTTTTCGATTGCAAACATTCGTTCTATTCCTCCGCATTAAGTCTTTTCACCTATACACGCCAGAGGTGGGTTTGTTGCCCTGTTTCGTGCAACAAAAATAAAAAAATTAGAAAATTTGTTCGATTTGCCCACCCCGCCCCCGCACCGGACAGGGTGGGCTTTGCCCACGAATCACCTATCGGCTTATCGTTTGCATCGCCACCATATCAAAAACAAATCGGGCAGCGCAATCCCCAAAAGGGATTTTTACAATATTTACACGGCAATAAAAGGGTAGATTATGCCCAATAAGGGGAAAGAAGTATGAAAACGCTGAGAGAAATTTGCAAAGAAGCAAAGGTAAGGCAAGGGATTACCACGCAGCAGCTGGCAGACGAAACGGGGATTTCTATTTCTACCATCAACAACTATTTTGCATCGGCATCCAAAGCCCCAAGCGTGTATAACGCCGGTGACATTTGCGCCGTTTTGGGCGTGTCGCTGGATCAGTATTTTGGCATCGTCGAAAATGTCCCCGCAGAAAAACAGCTGGAGGAGTTAAAACAAAGCAGGGAATCGGAGATAAAAGCTGCCAAATTAGAGGGCAATGTAGAGAGCATGAAGAAAACCATAGACTTGCAGCACAAGCGCATCAAGTCGCAGCAAAGGGTAATTTATATCACAATATCCGCGCTTATAATTGTAATGCTCTTGTTGGCCGTATATGTGTTTCTTGATTTCCGCGCAAAAACAACGGGAATGATTATCGGCGGGGGTTCAAGCGTGTTTGCGTGGGTGCTTATCGCCGTACTGCTGGCCGGGAGCGCAGTAACGATTGCGGCCATGATTACGGTTGTACGCATATCAAAGGAGTAACACAATGGCAAATTGTATTAAATGCGGCGCTGAGCTTATGCCGGGGGCGGTGTACTGCCATGCGTGCGGCAAAAAACAGGTGGCTGAAAAGAGAAAAGGCCGGTCACGACCAAACGGTGCAGGAAATGCCTACAAAAGAGGAAAGACATGGACAGCCCGTGCAGCTGGATATTCCTACACAGTGCAGGAAGCGGACGGTAGCCATAGGCTCGTTCGCAAACGGCCCACAAAGGGCGGCTTCCAGACAAAAACAGAAGCCCTGAAATGGGCGGCGGCCCAACTGCCGGGAGAGGGTCAAAAAGCATCTCCTACGCTTTTAACCCTGTGGCAAGGCTGGAGCGAAAACGATATGCAAAAGCTCTCCACAGATAAGCAGGCAGGCTACAAAAAGGCACGGGAGCGCCTTGAGCCTATTATATCACGGAAAATCGATACACTTTCCATAGATGATTTACAGGCCGTTGTCAACGAACAAGCCACATCCTACTACACGGCCCGTGACATGAAATCCTTGCTGTCACACCTATACAAAAGGGCGATGGCCAGCAACGGTGGAAATGGCACAGTGACAGTAAATCTGTCCCGTTTTATTGTTCTGCCGGAGCTGGTGGAAAAAGAACCAGAACCGTTTACAGAGCAGGAAGTAAATTCCATGTGGGAAGCGTGGGACAATGGGGAACTGTTTGTGGGTTATATGCTCCTCATGATTTACACATCCATGATGCCTGGAGAATTGTTCGCCTGTAAATCCGACATGATCGACTACGGAAAGCACGAAATATACGGATGCGGAAGGAAAACAAAAAAGCGGAAAGACACCCCAATTGTATTCCCGGTTTTTATGTCCCCAGTGATACAGCGATTGGCAGAATCTGCATCACCGGAAACACACCTACTGTATAGCGGCTATGAAAACAAATTCTATGAGGAATACCATGCTACCACCAAGAAACTTGGAATCCGGGATTTGCCTCCTTACTCCTGCCGCCACACCACAGCAACAGAAGCTGTAAAGAAAGGCGTGGAGTTGCCGGTCGTCCAGCAGATCATGCGTCACTCCAAGCTTGCGTCCACTCAAAGATACATTCATGTGTCTACGGAAGCGGCGCACAGGGGAGTAAATCAGCTCGAAAAATAAGTCCTCTTTGTGGGCTACAAATGGGCTACAAAATCTCCGCAAACCATTGATTTATAGCGGGTTTGATTTACCCTGCTAAGGGAGTAGGCCGTCAAAAGCGGCGCGAGGGTTCAAATCCCTCCTTCCGCGCCAAATCCCCGGAAATCCTTGTAAATCAAGGGTTTCCGGGGATTTTTTATCGCCCTATACGGGCTACTTGTAGGGTGAAGCGTTGCGCAAAATTGTGCCAAGTTGTAGTAAATTGCTCTGCGTGGGCTACATCATGGGCTACAAATTTTACCCAGCAATCAGCCGTTACGATACATGCTTTGGCAACTCTTTACATCCTTGGCCTTGTCGATTTGCTTCTCGTGCAGATAATCATAGATAGCCTGCATGGCCACAGGCGGTTCGCCCTTCGTCTTGCGATACTGCTCGATCTGGCGAACAACTTCTCCGTGCAGCAAATCCATGTGTCGCATTTCTTCCGTGGACAAATCGTAAAACAGTTTCGCAAGCGTGGGGTCGGATTCCTTGTACTTGAGGGCGCACTTTGCATATACTTCTGCATCGTGGATTTCGCTATCGATAAAATTTTCTAATTTTTCAATAACTTTCATCCCGCACCTCCGTCAGATGCGCTGTACCCGAAGGGCAACATTGCTGACGGTGGATGCAGCGCCGGTCAACACCAAAGACAGGGCAGAGCCGGACGCACAACACGCTTGCCGGACAAGAGCGGGGAATGCCAGCGCAACAGGTGCGCCAGCCGCAGCGTTTGCGGAAGCTGTTGCGCCGGGGACAACAACGCCGTCCTTGATAAGCGTTGCGGTAACCGTCCCAGCAGCCGTGGGGGCAACGGTAACGGACACATCAACATCATAATAGCCCTTGCCAATGATGTTGACGGCATTCCCGTTCAGGGAAATATCGCAGCCGTAGCGGCGGATAAGACTGCCCAGGGGGATGACGCCGTTTACGGCAACCTCCGTGGGGGTCTGCATAGCAGTGTAAATCGCAGATTTGCAAGACATTATAAAATCTCCTTTCAAAATAAAGAGGGCGGGACACCAGCCCCGCCCATAACCCGGCCAAGAGGGGCCTTTCGCTTTTGTCAGATGTTTGCGCCGCAGCAGCTATTGCAGCCGCAGAAGGGGGAATTGCCGGCATTGTAGGTGTAGCCGTTGGGATAGCGAACCACGCCATACATCCGATTGTCCATCTCAAGGCTGGCAATGCGGGCGGACTGCTCCGCAATGCGCTGCTCAAGCTGGGACTTCTCCAGAGCCGCAAACTTGGCTTCGATGTTGGCGTTTACGCCGTCAATCGACCGCTGGGTTTCGCAGCAGCACTGCGCCATCTGGCTCTGGATGCTGTTGCCGGTCTGCATGATGGCCATGTTGGTGCCGTTCTGCGCCAGAGCCATCTCCTTGCCGAGCTGGCCAATGTTGCCCTGCATCTCGTAGCCAAGATTGCAGATGCCGTTTCCGATGTTGGTCAGGCGGTCGTTGATCTGTCCAAACTGCTGGCCAAACAGAATCTCCTGCTGGCTGGCGGCGGTGGCATACTCCCCGAACTCACCCTGACGATTCCAGCCATTTCCGCCAAAGCCGAACATGAACAGGAACAGAACCACGATAAGGAACCAGCCAGAACCCCAGCCGTTCTCGTCATTCGCTCCCCGTGTCACAGCGGCGATATCGCTAAGGGACATACCGTTCTCCATGTGGGAAACTCCTTTCATAATTTTTTATAAATAAACCGTGTCGACCCGGCCTATTTCAGGAATTGCACAAAGTCCTTTGCTTGTTTCTGCAAATCAGCAAACTGCTCTTTGCTCATTTGCCCGGAAGTTAGTAACCGCTCGATTTCCTGCTGTGCCTTTTGCGGGGTCATGTTCGCTGCAAATTTTCGGAACTCTGCCACCATCGCAAGGGGATTATTCGGCTTTCGGCTTCCGCTTCCCATCAGCATTTGCATCATTGGATTTGCCATTGATCGTGTCCTCCAATCTCTTTACGCGCTCTTCCAGACTACTTACATCCACAGGAGGTGCGGCCTGATACGGAGAAACTGTGTAAGGCGTTACCGTTGCATACCCAGCTCCGTCTGTCTGCTTCATCCACACAATGGGGTCGTTCTCATCCATCAGCAGAATAGAGCTGTTGGGGGCCATTCTGAACGCATCTGCGCCGTTTCTCCCATTTACCCTTGTAATTTGACACCCGAACGCTTGCGGCGCTCCTGCGGCGTTCTGCGGGGCATAATTGCCGTATTGCCCGTTATACCCCATCGGCTGATACGGATTCTGGTAGTAAGGATTAAATGCCATCAACATACCGTCCTTTCTTCACGGAACAGTTCGGCAAAATATACATATATCCGCAATTCTTCCTGGTCGGGGAATAGTTTCAGGATATCCGCCGCCATTTGCTCCGTGTAACCGCAGGCGATAAGCCGGTCATACATTTTGCCACCTTCTTTCTGCCTTTATGATACAAAAAAACAGGCACCTGAAAGTGCCTAAAAAGTGTCAGAAAAGTGCAAAAAGCCCCCTGCCAATTAAGGCAGGGGGTTAAATAGCTCCTGTGCAATTTTGTGGTATGCTCTACACCTATACCGCTTGACAGTATCTACGGACATATTACGCTCTATAGATACCTGCACACAGCTTTTCCGGCGCACGTCGCAATCTATGACGATCATTTCCTCGGTCTCTGGGAGTAAAATCGATTCCACGAGGGCAATAGCGCGCTTTGGCGGCAAATTTGATAAAAAATTTCTTACGGCCTTGTGGTTGCTGTTCATCGGCAAAACAATAGCCGTGGAGGTGCGGATGTTTATGCACGGGCGTGAGGCCGGCGTAGCGGTGTCCTCTGCGCCCTCCAGTGGATTATTTTACCCCTTATTTCAGCAGGAAATTCCAGCTGGCGGCACCGAGGATGCCATCCACGCCGAGGTCGTGGTCAGCCTGCATCCGGCGCAGACCAGCCTCCATCTTGGGGCCGAACAGCTTGTCGCCGCTCCAGATCTCATCCGGGTAATAGCCCTTGTCCTTCATCAGCAGCATGGCGGCCCGGACATCGTTGCCCTCCATGCCACGGCGCAGCATACGCAGTTCCATGTTGATCGTCTCCTCCTTCGTCGTCGGTGCGGGTGCGGGCTTGGGCTGCTCGTTCAGCAGCGCCTTGACGCTGGCCTTGAACGCCTCCCACTCCGCATTGTTCTTCCCTGCCATCTGCCGGGGGCAGGACTTCCCGGTCACGTCGTAGTGTCTCAGGACGTAGGTGTCCACGCCGGAGATGCCCAGCAGCTTGCACAGCTCCGCCGTCAGTGCCGCAGCGTTGGCCTTGGTGCGCTCGGAAACATGGTAGTGCCCGGAGCAGCACATCTCGATGGAGATACTGTTGGTGTTGCGGCAGAGGGGATGTACCGGAGCGGGAGAGCCTACCGCCCACGCCCGGTCACAGGCCGGTACGGACTGGTAGATGCTGTCCTCATCCACGAAGTAGTGTGCGCTGGCCTCCCGGTCGCCGCCCGCGAAATACTTGCAGTTTGCCTCGGCGGTGTCGCTGACGTTGCCCGTGTAGTGCAGCACCACAAAGGCCACGTCCCGCCCGCCCAGCCGGTCATAGGTCTCCTTGCTGGCCGGAATGCTGGTGTTGATGGGGATGCCGCCCGCCTTGGCAATGGGATATGCGGCAGTGATGCGCTTACCCATATCTCACTCCCCCTTGCTCAGCTGCTTGACAGCCTGATTGATGCCGGTGGCCGCCAGACCGCTGACGATGCCCACGGCAATGGCGGTGATGGGGTCACCCGCCGGGAAGTCCGGGATGGGTGCCAGATAGTAGCTGACAGCCCCCAGCAGACCGCCGCAGACCCCGCACAGGATGGGGATCCACTTGTCGTTCATGCTGCTGGCCTTGCCCACCATCCCCACGAGGTAGGTGATGACGGTGATGACCGCCACGCTTGCGATGCCAAAAGTTTCCATAATTGCTCCTTTCATTTTTTCGGCGCTTTACACGCCGATGATCTGACTTGCATAGCTGCTCCAATTGGCAGCGGCCTTCCACTCCTCCTCCAAGGCGGAGGGAACAAGAATCTTGAAGTCTGCATGGGCGTTCTGGAACACAGACGCCCCCAATGTCGGAACCGCTGTACACTCCGTGCAGTCGCAGACCTTGAGGTTGTAGCAGTTTGCGAATGCTTGATTCCCAATTGCAGTGAGTGCGGGGGGAAGGGTTATTGATGCGAGACCTGTACCCTGCTTAAATGCATAATCTCCAATTGAGGTCATTCCAGAAGGGAATGTCGTCAATGCTATCTTTGGGCAGTACTGAAATGCGGCTGTTGGTAATGAAGTAAGTCCAGAAGGGAGACTTGTCAATGCGAGCCTTGGGCAATTGTTGAATGCATATTGTCCGATTGAGGTAATTCCAGAGGGTAGGGCCGTCAATGATAGTTGGTAACAATTTAGAAACGCAAAATCTCCGATTGAAGTAATCCCAGAAGGGAGACTTGTTAGTACCATCTTTGAACAATTCCTAAATGCGTACTGTCCGATTGAGGTAATCCCAGAAGGGAGACTTGTCAATGATAGCCTTGGGCAATCCCTAAATACATAATCTCCGAGCGAGGTAATCCCAGAAGGGAGACTTGTTAGTGTGAGCATTGAACAATCAGCGAATGCATAATCTCCGAGTGAGGTAATCCCAGAAGGGAGACTTGTCAATGATAGCTTTGGGCAGCGATAAAAACCATTATCACCAATTGCAATTACATTGTCTGGCATATCTACTGATGTCAATTCCGCCAAATAAGCGAATGCATACTCTGGAACAATTGTTCCTCGAAATTTAGCAGTAAACACTCTACCAGAACTGTCGAGGGACGTATACTCTATATAAGGGCCTGTCGGTGGTGCTAAAAGGGCGCCGGTCACGCCGCCGATCACCACATCCTTCTTGATGTTCTCGGATAGTAGGGTGTCCGGTTTTTGAATCGTCACCTTACGCATTCCTTTGCTGCTGGTGGGCAGGATGACTTGATTGCCGGAGGGCATAGACAGCTCCACCGTCCGCTCCTCGGTAGCAAGCACCTCCATCACCTGACCCATCTCAGCATCCAGAGGGACTTCCCCGCCGAAAGTGACTGCGAAGTCATCGCCGGGCCGGAACGCTACGTCAAACTCGATCATAGCGCACCATCCCGCAAGATACGCTCCACAGGCACTTCGAATACCTGAGATGCCATGCGCTGCGCCCCAACGCCCACACGGAGCTGTATCTTTGCGTCAATGCCTCTCCCGGCAGTAAGCGACAGGGTCTCGGCTTCCGTCAGTGTGCATGAGACAACATTCCCGTCCAGCTGTACATCCGACAATGCTTTTTCGATTTTAACCTGTCCGGCCTGCGCTACGGCCAAGGACAGCACCGTGATGCTCCCCGTGTCGATGGGCAGGCGGAATGTCAGCGTGGGGGTTGTACCTCGATACATACATATACCTCCTCATACTATAGATTTGCGAGGTTCAGCGGTTGGGCAGTCTTTCCAAATCCGCTATCCTGTGATTGGCGACCTTGATCTGCTCCTCCAGCACCGGAACGCGCCGGGCGAAGTTGTTATGCTCCCGGACTTCCCGTGTCAGTTCGTCCAGTTTGGTGTCGGTGACGGCCTGCTGCGTGTCCAGCTTGGCCTGCACATCACGGGTGGTCTTGTTGCTGGTGATGATTACCCCCAGCAGCGACAGGCCGCCGGTGATAAGTGCAACAATGATAGTTTCTGTCATGCGGTATCTCCTTATATGTTTTATGCTTTCCATTTGCCAGTCACCCGCAGCGATACGGTTTGAGCACCCAGCGTCATGGACGCTGCACGAAGCATGCGGAACGACACCGTTTCCCCGACATAGCTCCAATCCGTATTGCAGATCATGTGTAGATTTTGGACGCTGCCCGTGACTACTACGTTGCCGGTCACACCAAAGGGCATTGACAGGCTGATGATGTTGGTATAGACCATGCTCCCCACAGCAGTATAGCTGGTAGGTGTCACTGTCCCACGCCACCACAAGTCTGCATAACCGGAGGCGTACTTGTAGTACGTCCAGTTGCCGCTTACGCCTTGCTCAATGATGTAGTCTTGGATGCCCATCAATTGCCGAAGTTTTCCCGCTGCGGAATCAGATAAAATCAATTCCCCGTTCAGCTCCATGCCCTTTTCGGCGAAGATAGGCCACTTGAATTGCACCGTTTTCTCTTTTTCGGATACCCCGCCATAACACACTCCCGGCAAGTTGAAGTTGATATTTAACGGAACTTCAACTGTTGCCACATCCATTTCTTTGGTAAAACTGCTTGAAAAAGCGTCCGTGGCGACTACCGTCAGTTTTCTGGTCGTATCTGTTCCGACACCGGCGATGTAAACAACCTTTGAGCCGGAGCTTTGCGCAGAAAGGGTTTGCCTATTCTCGTCATCGATCTTCAAAGAGATGCTGGCGGTGTTATTCCTCAAAGAAATGGTGAGGTCGAACATCACCTTAATGTCTGCGCCTGTATTGTTTTCTGTCCACACGCCACTTGTGTAGGAGCCTCTTGCGTATGTGAGATTTGCAATAGTCGGTCCAGCATACTGCTGTACAGTAATAGTGTTTGTAACCGTCTTGCTTCTGCCACGAGAATCTGTCGTAGTTACCGTCACCACAACAGAGCCGCTTTTTGTAAGCAGATTCCCTGTATTCAAATTGGCATTTTCATTACCAATTTTCATGACAGTACCTACGATAGTACTTCCCCTTACTCCGCCACTTGTGGCAACGGCTTTTAGCTGGCTCTTGTTTTGTACCCATCCATATGTCGGCTGATACCCAGCGGCATCGGAAAGCACCACGCTTAAAGATGGAACAAGGGATTCCGGCACAGTGAGGACACAGGTTGTCGTGCTTTCACCTATCTTGCTGCTTCCGTTGTAGGTCTCGCATTTTATCGTCACCGTGCGGGATGAAGCATTTGTGGTAGCATCTATCATGCTGTCAGGGCTTGCCCACGTGTAAGATGTGGCTACACCAGTTGCAATAGAGACATACCCGCTTCCGGCGTTATAGGACAACTTATGTGTAAAGGAGGAATTTTTCCGTGTGATTGTAATTGCTACATTACCGCCCATTGTGCCATTTGCGGCAGACACGGAAGATGCTCTTGGAATTGTTGGCAGCGTAACACTGCCTGATACGGTCAAATGCCTTGGTGTGTAGGACGAATCAAAGCCGCAGTCCCATTCTCCGGAAAGCGTGACTTTCCCGGTTCCGTCACCACTATGTGTAACAGTGATAGACTTTACGCCAAGCTTGTACCAACCGGTAGATGGGTAATTGTACGGATTCCACGTTTTTGTACCTTGCAGAATGTAATACGCTTCGTTCGCAGCCTCATTTTGTGAGTACCCGGTACCGTCGTACACATACAAGGTTAAATCAAGCGCGCTGGTGTTATTCTCGATGCTCTGGCTCTTGACCGTATAGTCAAGGCGTAGCTGCCATCCCTTAGATTTGCTTCCGTAGATGCTCGGCATCACGTCACCCCCACGAAACTTATGGATTGATTCGGCTGCACAACGATAGACATCGGGCCGAGGCGGAACTTCGATAGCTCTACCAGTTCAAAGCTGTTGTTATTCCAGTACGCTAACAATGTGCCGCTTGCGTCATAAAACCCAATCTTGTCGTTGTACTCCTTCAAAACAATCTCCGATGCAGAGGATCCAATGCGAAGCACAGGGTGTCCATTTTCATCAATGCTTGCATCAATGAAATCAGAAAGAGTTTGTCCATTGATCGTCACACGCTCTGCGGACATCTGCCCAGCCGTTATTGTGTCTGCGTTTACTGCGCCGTCCATCGTAAGCGCAACGCCAGAAATGGTTTTCCCGCCGTCTTTGGAATATCCAAGACCGTTGATGTTCATAATCCACAGCCTTGTATTATCTTCCATAGTGGGCGTGTCTCGAACCATCCACCCAGTTGGGAAACCGTCATCATCCAGCGTGACTTCCCAGTATCCGCCTTTTGCGCCTATGATTCTTTCGGTGGCATCCTGCATGGCTTTGGCAAGGCCGGAATATTCCCGTTTTACTTGCTGCATAATAGGGCTTTCCACGACATACTGCTTGTCCTGCGGCGCATAGCAGGTCGTATTCGCCACCATTCCGCCCTTTATGCGCAGCTCCTGTTCCATAATGTACACGGGGAATGTGCTGGCTGGGCCGGTCACATCTGTAACGTGCAATATGTCACCTGCTTCCGTAGAGGGGTCTCCCCGCCATTGCACCTTACACGGCATCATTGCCTTGTTTCCAATTTTCTCAAAAACAGTAGCCGCCACAGCTTCGGTAATATACGGGTTTGTAGCCGAAATTCCAACACCCGTCCCGACCGTGATGGGGTTTTCTTCCGTTCCCGTGACAAGGCTTTGTATGGTAAACGGGGAATCTGCGGATTTGCTAAGTCCTCCCTGATACTGCACCTCCGGCCCAACAGAAATACTATCAGAGTACCAGCAGAATTTTAGTTCGCCATCGGAACCAAATTTTGCATTGCATCCGATCAGCCCCGCCAGCCATCCGAGTTGCTGGCGCAGTGACCCTGTGTAGGGGGCAGCAATTTGAATATCCGGCAAAGCTACAGAGGGAACAGTGACATTTCCTTGCGTACACACATCTGTGAGAATCTGCACAGGAGTGGCGGGGAAATCAATGGTAGGCACATAATCATCCGTCAGACTGGCCATGCGGTCATATCCGGTGATAGTTACCCACAACTTCCCGCTTTCTTCTACGCCGTCCGTGGGGATGTAATATTTGCCCTTTTGGACATACTGGGCTTCGCCGCCCACCATGATTCCAACAGATGGAATAAAAAATGCACCGTTCAGCGGGAGATTGTCCTGCTTGTACATCGTCACCTTGCAACTGGACGAAAACGCCGCACCGATGGTCACGCCGTCCGACGAGCCAAACTGCTCTGTTACAACAATCTCCTGTACCTCCGATGCGGGGAGGTCTGTTGTTCCATTGAAATTGATTTTGCTGGTAATTTCACGCCCCGGCGCCGAACACGCAGCATGAAATGCGTCTGTTACAGTGTGCATGGCTCACCTCTCGATGAAGTTCATAGATAGCCCATTCCATTGATATGCACCATCAATAAGGCTATACATTGGAGCCGTTCTGTCGCCAACATATGCGGTCATTTTCCTTGTGGTTCCGGTCATTGCATCTGGATAACTTACATCGAAAAACACATCATCAACCGCTTGTAGCAGCGTAGACATAGGAGCGGCTTTCATGGGTGGCCACGATAGAGTTAGCTTTCGCTTGCTTGCCACACGGTCACGGAACAAATCTCCGCTTTGGTTTCGCCCCGTTCCGTCTGCATCAACATCTTGTAGACCCCACGAATATTCGCTGGGGTCAGGTAGCGGGACATTCGTCCCGTCTGCCTTTGTAATGGTTAAAATTGCCATTTGACCTCCTTATGTGACAAGAGGACTTGCCCCAGTCGCCCGGACAACGGCGTTGTTTTCTCTGACCACCGTATCAAACAATTTCTTCCCAGTTACACTATCGAGAACGATAGTGACGTGAATTTCGCTGGAACCGCCGGATTCCTCCCGGACAATTTTACGAATAAGGCCTTCCGGCGCTTCGATGTTGTTCCCGTGGGGCTGATCGCCAAGCACAGCAAGGAATTCATCATTTGCCGGGATAACTGCACCTTTTGCAAGATGCGGAAGCACATTCTCACTGATATAGGAAATGTTCACACCGATAGACTTCCCGCCAATGGCCGGTACCCACGAAGGAACATCAAAACTGATTTTATTCATCTGCTTAATGAGCCAGTTCAGTCCTCTGATGATGATATTGATTGCGCCGTTAAGCAGATCGATTATGGTGTTCCATACACCCTTGAAAATGTCCTTAATTCCTTCCCACGCCTTGTCAAAATCCATAGAGAAAACGCCGGAGATAAACTTGATTAGCCCGGAAAAAATTGTCTTAATTTCGTTGATTACATTCCCGACGGTTTGCTTGATGTTGTCAAAAACGGCGGTTACAATAGCCTTGATTCCGGTAATAAGCGGCTTCAACTTTCCGTTTGTTTTCTGGTCAATCCAATCCAACAATCCGTTAAACCAATCTCTTATACCGTCAATTACAGCACCAATCGCTTTCCCAAGACCGTTAAAGATTCCAGCGATTCCATTCGTAGCTCTTTCTATATCTCCAGTAAAAATTCCCGCAAAGAAATCAATAAATCCCTTTAGCGTTTCTTTGACTCCTTCGATAAGTTCCTGCCCGTGCCCGGTCGCCGTAGTAATGCTAAGAAGCAGGGATGCAATCATCCCAATTAGCAAAGGAATCCAAGACCCAATCAGTATACCGATCCCGACACCTGCCGCAAGAATCCCTGCAATAGCAAGCATTTGGTTCTGGAAATTCCATCCATTTTTCTCCGCATCAGTAAACGCAACGGCCAAAACAGCAAGCCCGGAAACGATGGCTGTAATTCCTCCAGCCACCGGCCCAAGAGCAACATACAGTCCTGTCACGGCAAGCGTCATGCCGAAAATCATCCCGGCCATGTTTTCTTGCGTTACACCGTTTACGATCGAATCTAAAATGTTCTGTACAAGCGTAAGCGCACCATAAATGCCCACAGCAAGTCCAATGGTTTTTTGCAAATTAAAACCAAATTTTTTCCCAATTCTCCATGCAGAAAGGCCAGCGCCGATAGCGAGAACCCACGGAAGCGCATTTTTGAGCTTCTGCGTGACTTCATCAGCCTGCTTACTTACATCATTAAGAAAACCATACTCAGGCAATTCAAAGTCAAAACCGCTGCCGCCGGACACACCTGCAGAACCAGCCCCGGACGCAGTGTTGCCATTCAGAATGTTAAGCTCATCAAAGCCCATAACGGACTTTTTCAGTTCTTTTGCTGCGCTTGTTGCATCGTCAAAGCCTGCAGCGGCATCTTCTGCGCCGCTGGCGAGATTCCCAACGCCGGAATAATCAATCTCCGTGAGCTTGAAGTGAAACAGTTTTGCAATAGCATCCGCCAGCTCGCGTACAATACGAAGGACGGCGATTGCAATGGGTAATATCTTTTGAAGAATAGGAATAAAAATATTACCGATTGCTCTTGATGCCTGTGTTAACTGCGCTTGGAAAATACGGAGCTGGTTTGCGGGGGCATCCAGTGAACGAGCCATGTCTCCCTGCGCCGTTGTTACCTGTGTCATAATGGCGTAGTAACGCAGCTCCGCCTTTTCTGCCTGCGTCATGGCAGAAACAGACTTTTCGATTCCCAGCGTCAATGCGGTTTGTTCCAGTTTGGCTTGTGACAGGTCATAGCCCAGTCTGCGCAACGGCTCCAATTCGCCGGAAATGCCAGATTGCAGCTTTTGCATAGCATCTTCAACGGAGATGTTGAAGAACGAGGAAATGTCATAGCCAAGCTGGGTAAGGTTCTTGCTCATCAAGTAGGCACGGTCGGAGACAGACCCGAAACCAGTCAATAGGGTATTGAACACGCCCTGATTTCGCATCCACTTGGCGGGGTCAATGCCCATCACTTCTCCGACGTTTTCAGCGTACTCTTGGGCTTCTTTTGCGTATTGCCCCATTGATGCGGTGAAAAGGTTTAGGTCCTCCTGATAATCATTCGATTCGGTGATGGCCTTGCTAATTTCTGTGCGCAGCAAACGGATCCCATACAAAACAGTCGACGTTCTTATCGTACGCAGAGAAATCCCAAGTCGGTTTGTTTGAGTAGCTCCCCTGTTTACCGTGTTGTTGTATTGCTCAGTTGTTGTTATAAGCCGCTGTATTCGAGATGGCATGGCGCTAAAACCATCAGCTACGTGCTGCATTTCCGTGGCAAACGGTCTAAGCGCGGTTGCCAGCCTATTCATTTGGTTGGAGAACTCGTCAATGTCTGCATCCCGAAGTTCTCGAACTACGGCTGGAAACTCACTAAGTTGATTGATATACGACCGCATACGTGCGCCTTCCAGTTCGGATAGTGGGCGCAAAGCGTCTGCAACACTTCGGAGTCTGGCTATATCTGCATCGGAAATTCCGGACAGTGCAGTTCCGAGAGATTGCAGATTGTTCCCAATAGAGGCTGAAATCCTAACAGTGCCGACGCTAGATATTGCTTGTAGCCCGGATGCGATAGATTTAAGCTTTTGCCCAACCGATCCGGCCCCAGAAAGTGCTGTGTTGAGCGCCGCAATCTGCCTTGCAGCAGTCCTTACGCCGGACGCTCCGCCGGAGGTGGCCGTTTTCAGGGAAGAAAGTGCTTTTTCAAGACGTCCTAAAGACGCAACGGCACTATCGCTGTTCTCCTTGATTTGGAACTCAAGCCCTTGGATTTCAAGATTGTCCATGCTTTTCACCTCCCGGCTCGAACCTCTTATTGTTGGCAATCATAAACATTTCCATAACTGCCTTTGCACGGTTATCGTTTTTCTTCTCTTTCTCCGCTTTATCGGGTGATTTGTCATTCACGCCAACAGGATAGGGGGAATCTCGATACGGAATAGGCTTTGCACCCTTCTTTGCGAACGCATGAAGAATAGGCGAAACATCCGCCAAGGCTTCATAGAAATACGCACCCTGTAACCATGCTTGCTGGTTATCCAAGGCCTGCTTGATTTTCGCTGCCTTGCGGTAGTACTTGACCAACTCGCAATCCATTTCCCAGAACTGCTCATAGGTCATGCCTATTGCAAGGTAATAAGGGAAAACCTCATAGAACTTTTCCGTGTAAGCGTAGAGGGGGGTATTGCCCCCCTCTTTATCGGGCGGCGGTTCGCTTACCAGTCCACCGTCCAGCTGGCGTTTCCCTCGGCTTCGGGATCATCCATGAGCGCTACAATGGGTTCGCTATACATTTCCACCAGTTTGCCCAGCATATCTCCTTTGTTGGGCAGCTGGGCGTAAATCTTGTCGATCACGTCACGCTTTACATAGCGGTGATGCGCCAAAAAAGCGCCAGCAAACAGGGCCGGCAGATAGGTCATGGGCTTTCGCTGTAGTTCCTCGATCTCGAAGCCCTGCCGCTCCATCATTTCCACAGATTTTCTGGTGTATTCCAGCACATATTTCACATCGTTGTGCTCGATGTCCATTGTCTTTGCCATAATTCCTCCTTACTCGCTGTCGTCCAAAGTGATGACCGAGGTGGGTGCGATGGTGATATTCATGCCCACTACTTCGTTTACGCCGCCGCCGGTGGGATACACGGAAAGCTGCCCCTTGAAGGAGAACTTGCCGTCAGAGCCGGTGGGGGTAACAGAACCGCCGGTCTCCGTGCCGCCAAACCAGACGGCATAATCCGCTTCTGTGCCCTCTTTCGCTTTCAGGGCCTTGTAATCGGTCAGCGTGTAGTTCGCCGTGAAACTCAGGCCGTCCATAGACTGAATACCGGCGATGTAGGTCTGCATCTTGTCAGACAGGGTGGTGGTTTCCAGCATTTCAGGATCACCGCCAAGGTCAGGGAACTCCTTAATGTCCACCAACTTCGTCCATGTGTTTCCGGTAGACCCCTTCTGCATCAGAAAACATTTGTAGGTACTGATTGCCATAATTTACCTCCTAAAAAGTGTGTTTCCGTCCGTTTCAGCTCGGTATCGCGCTACTAAGCGATAAATGGACGCATCATCCATGTTCGGGACGGGTGTCATGGAAATGCGTGTGAAATTCATTGCATACAGCATTTTGTCGATTTCTGACAGGATGCTGCGGCATTCCGCTTTGCTTTCTCCGGCTTTGTTGGAGTAGACATTGACCTCATACATGACGGTCGCAAAACGCTCTGTGTCGGAGCTGTCCTGATTGATCGTGGTTGTATAATTGTCCTGTTCCACAATGCTTGCATACGGAAAGTCAGGAGGAGATTTTACATACGCCCCGGAAACAGCTACCCCCTTGAATTTCTTCCGTAGGGATTCTGCAATCGGGGTAAAAATCATCCGTTCCACATCAATCATCGGAACACCTCCTTTACGAGTGCGCCAAGCCGTAACTCCAATTCTTTTACGGCGTTATACATGGGCATATTTGCGGGGTTGCCGTGTGTAAGAACAAGCGTTCCCTTTGCTCTCTCTCCTGCAACTGTTCCGTTTGTTCCGGGGTCTCCGTAATAGCCCCATGTGGTTTGTTTTCCGTGTCCATTCCCATACATGCCACGCGCCATACCAAGATCACTTGCTTCCGGGTGATTATCCGGGTAAGTTATTCCGGTGCCGAACTCAATAAATAAGACCGTGCCGCCAACGGCGACAACGGCCTTTATTTTCCCTCGATCTTCGACAGACACGGTCACATCGTTTGTGCCGTCATATGTGGCATCCGAAAAACCTGCTCTTGCCACCTCATAGCCCTCTTGTGCAAGACGTTCCAGCAGCAGCGTACAGCCGGTTTTTAGCCATTCTCTGTATTCCTGAACGGAATCGATCATCTGCTGCACGCCGGTTGGAGAAAGGGTGGTAACAACCTTATGCTTCACGATACATTCACCTTGCTTATGGCAATGGAAATGGAATTGAGCGACTTGGCCACTCGCTTTACGACGTAGTCATACAGAGGCTTTTCGCCGTCATACTCCGGCTCCTTGTCTACAAACAGAACGGTATCCTCGCTGATAGGGCAGCTCATGTCATCCGTGACAATAACCTTGTCATAAGACACAAATTGTCCGAACTGCTCCACCTGCGCCGCACCGGATGCAGGGGAGATATTCGCCAGCATTTTCACTGCGTCCTTGTATTTCACGGACATTTGCCCGGTTTCATATCCATCATCGGACACATTCATAGTTTTCCCGTCATACAGGAGATACCAGCACTCGGATTTGTTCCGATCCATGCACCTCATCGCACCACCCCCGCATAAGGGACAATGTCACGCAAGAGGGAGGATGGAACATCTCCATCCTCATAGGAGCGGGAAACGCCATTCTCGCTGTGCGCTGTTTCGCCCTCTGCTCCGCGCTTGTTCAGCAGATATGCTGCAACCTCCACCTGTGTCATGTGATACCGTTCGGGGACTTCTTTAATCGTGTCGTCAAACGGGTATAGTTTGCGCAGCACTTTATCCCCAGCAATAGCAAGGTAGGCGGAAAGCACGCTTCCTTGCTGGTCTGTCATAGTAGCTAGAAGCTCGGTCTTTTCAGCTTCGGTCATACTTCCCGCCCTCCCTTATCAGCCGGTCACAGCCTTGGTGTTTACAGGATTGCTTGCGTCATTGGCAATAAACACGCTGCGGCTGTAGGTGGGCGCGGTGAAATCGGTAGAAATCCCTGTAAACTTGCCATGATACCATTCGGGGCCGTGGTCAAGGCCGACCTGCCCGAACAGCTGGTACTTCTCGCCAGCGCCGGTCTTGGACAGCTGCTCCAGGAAGAAATTGCCCTTGCCGGGGACAGGCTGGTACACGGGGGCGATAACATCCAGATTCAGCAACAGTGCGGTGCCAGCGGGCAGGCACTCACCCAGATACAGATAAACAACGCCCAGAGGGGTGATTACGCTGGACAGCGCAATGCCGTTGATCTCGCGAGCAACAGGAACTACGGTAAGACCGTTCTGCACGGCATCCGCATTGATCTGGAACATGGTCACAGCATCGCACCACAGTGCCAGACCGTTGGTGGGAGCGTTTGCACCGTAAATCTTCTTCACCATGTCGGCCACATCCCACAGGCCCAGAGGCTTAGACCCCATTGCAGTCACATTGGTGGTAATAGCGGTGGTCAGACCACGGGTCTTGTTGATCTTGGAATCGTCCGTGGCCTTGTTGTATGCGCCCTGAATGAAGGTAAACTCCATGTCACGGGCAATTTTCTGAAGCTTTGCGCCAACCTGAAAATCCAGTTCATTGATGGGGTTGGCCTGCTGATTCTCGATATTCACACCGGACAGGGTTCCCATGTTGGACATCTTGGCGTAAGAAACGCCCACGGTCTCCTGAAAAATCTGCGTAACATTGGTTTTCTGGGTACGGGTCACCACGGTAGCGTCAGGGGCAGTCAGAGACGCAGTCTCGCTGATAGCGGGCTGTGCGCCGCCAGCGGAGCTGTATTCCTGACCAGTGACAAACTCCACATGATTGGTGATCTTTGCCCGGCTTCCGATAATGGAAGAAAGGGGGGTACGGATGTTGCCCTTGTTAAAAAGCATACCGGAGTAATTCAGCACTCCGAAGCTGGTAGCAAAAGTATCTGCCATTTTAATTCATTCTCCTTTACTGTGTGTTGTTGTCCTGATTCATCAGGCGGGTATAGTACGCCGCCTCCGCAAAATTGCCGGCGTTCTGCGCTTCGGCAGCTTTCTTGGAAAAGTCTGCACCATTCGCCCCTGCGCCCGCAGCGGGCTTGGGCGTGCCTTGCATTGCGCTGGCCTTTACCTGCTTTGCATAAGCCTCAAGAAACGTCTGCTGGTTGGCAAACACCTTATCAGTGTTTCCGTCAGCCATCGCCTTTGCGGTTTCTGCCGCAAGCTTTTCGTCATAGCCCTGTGCAATAAACTTGGCTGTGAACTGCGAAACGGTCTTGTCTCGGCGCAGTTCGTCAAGTTCCTTCTGCATGGCGGCAATGTCCTCCTCCTGCTTCTGCTTCTTCTGTTCGTCCTCGCTCAGCAGGGCATTGTGTTTCCTTTTCCACTCTGCGGCCTCGGAATTTGCCTTAGAAACAGCCGCCTTCTGCTTTTCAAGCTCGGATGCATTGTCGTTATACTCAAACGCTTCCAATGCTTTCAGCTTGTCCTCCAAAGACATTTCCGCATAGCCCTTGATCTGATTGGTGTCGATTTTTGCCATTTTGATTACCTCCTGCGTTTAACAAGGCTGTTCACTCAGCACTATTTTCTGTTTTTTTCGGGTTGTCTCCCGTTTGCGTTTTAAGGTCGTCACTGACCATTTATCGCCTTTCGGCGGTTAAATCAAAAAATAAAAGGGGCTACCCTTTCGGATAGCCCCTCGGCTGTCGGTCAAGCCCTTGCAAGACCCACTCAGTATTTCTTCTTTCTTCGTACTTCAAGCACCACGATCTTCCCGTTCTCCACTTTCACCTCCGCTTGATTGCGGTTCTTGAGGATTTCGTTGATCGTCCGCACCATCTCCATCGTTAATTCCATTGTTTCCTCCGTTTTCCTCCAGATATTCCATGCTCATCTTGTACGCAAGCTGCGGGTCGCTGAAAAGGCCGCAATGCGTAAACGCAAGCTGCGGCGCAATTTTACCGTTGCCCAGCATGGTAACCAGCACATTTGCCTTTTCGGAAATGTTCTCATAATTCCGCCGGGTAAATCTGATTTCGATTGCGGACAGTTTCAAAGACAAGTCGCTCAAGTCATTGCAAATCCGCAAAAGCACTTTCAGAAACTCTTTTTCGGAACGCTTGAATACCAGCTCGGAATCTTTTGCCCTTGCTTCTGCCGCAGACCAGCCGTCACGCATGATGACTGCAGAGCCGGTGTCAGAGGTGGAAGAACCTCCGTTTCTATTGGGCATCCCGCAAATAGTCAGCACTGTGTTATACAGATTGTCCGCAAGGGTCTGTGTCTGCGTCTGATTCAGCTCTGTAACAAGGTTCTTGATCTCCGCTTTCTTCTGCGGGTCAATATCCTCAAACTGAATCGCTCCATCCTGCCGCAGTGCAGAATATTGTTCTTCGGAAATACGCACATTATGGAACAGAAGCAAGGACTGCACGAACTGCTCCACGCCATCCATGCGATTGGATTCCACATTGTTGATTGCATCCAGCAGATTCAGTACGATTTCAAATGCGCCAAGTCTTGCCCGGTTTGCCGGGTACTCGATGATGGGGATTCCCAAAATCTGCGGCTCACTTCTGGTGATTTCCCATGTGTCGGTCACCTCGTAGAAGTGGTCTTTTGTGTAACAGCTGAAAACGACTGTCCCATCTTCCATTTTGACATACTTGACCGCCATAAGGGGAGGATTTCCCAGCTGCACGGAATACACCACAAAGCAAAACCGGGGGTCAAGGGTATAAATCTCAAACGGGGCTTCATCTTCATCTTCCGGTGTGTCCGGCATGACCATGCGATAAGCCGTTCCGCAGATGTGGAACCAGTCTGCCAGTTCCTTATCCTTTGCCGGTTTGTCCTCGGACAAAACATAATCGTTCAGTTTTGTCACCATTTCAGCCGCTTTTTCATCGGCTATCCTGCTGACATACTGTACAGGCTCTCCCATCAAGTAGCCGACCTTGAAGGACACGATCTCGTTTGCCCGGTTTTCGACAATCTTGTTGTTGATCTCCGGGCGTACATCCTTTACTCTCGCAAGGATAGGCTGATCGCCTTTATAGTACCTGTATAAATATTCCATGTCTGCCCGGTTTGCGGTGTGGATAACCATTGCCTTTTGCAAAATATTTGCAATATTGCCCTCGTTTACCTCGGTAACATCGGAATAAATGACCTTTCTACCAAACATCTGTCTCAATATCATCACCTCTTAGAACGGTCTTTTGAATATTTCAATCTTGCCGCTGATACGGTTTCTGATCTCGTTTTCCAGCAGCGATAGAGAATCGGGAGCGTCATCGTGTGCCACCTTTCCGCTTCTGACATAGGTGGTCACTTCCTGCATGAATCCCCAGTATTGACACCCTCGCTTGTATGTGGACGGATGCTTGAAGTAGAAATGTTTCTTGATTCCGTCTGATGCAAACTCAATTCTTGTCTGCTTGTTGGAAATCGTCCTTTTTGTCCGTATGCTGGTGTTGAATCCTGCGTTTTTCACAAGCTCCGCAACATCTCTTGCGAAATACATACCTGCGTTGTTGGATTCAAACAGCGCATCGCCCACTTTGTTATCAATCAGGCACTTTGCGCATTCCGGCTTTGTGACCTCTGCGGGAGAATCATCGTACACCACATCCACGATGTAGACTTCCTCTCCGTATAAAGCCGCAACAGGCATGGCCGTGCTGTCTTTCCCGCTTTCTGCGGTGTCTGCCACGGCAATGATTGCATCCGGGTCACGGTCTACCGGCAGTTCAAAGAAATAATTCAGCTCCGACTTATTGAACAGCAGCCCCTTTGCTTCAAAGGGCTGCTGCTGGAATTCGCTTTCAAACTGTTCCGCGCTCAGAAGCTCTCTCTGCTCGCGGAAATAAGCGGTGGTAAAAACTTTTTTCCCCTCCCGCTCATACTCATAATTGCTTTCGTCTGTAATTGGGTCAAGGGCGGGGATTTCAATGGCTTTCCATGTCCAGCCGCCTTTTTGCGCTTCTTCCTGTAAATGCCCTATGGGGTCATATAGGGAGTATCTCGTCCCGGTGGCCACAATAGGCGTACCCTCGATGGCACGGCCTAAAATATCGCCGGAAATTACTTCCCACTTATCATCAAGCCGTTGCCGGTTTTTCGCTTCCTCTCTGCCCTCCACGCAGTCATCCAAGTACAGGACATTGGTTGCCTCCGACAAACCCACTTGCCGCGCGTCAATCGACCGGCACATGACCGTAGGGAATCGAGATTTTGAACGCAGATTGATGATTTTCGTGTCTGCGTTGGTCTGCACCAAGGGAGCATCCGGAAACACATCGTAGAACAAATACTCGTTGGGCGTTTGCAGATACTCCAGACAGCCGTTATAGAAGCTTCGCACAAGATCATCGCCCGTGCCTTCCATAAGGGACGATTTATCCGGGTTTCTCCCGGAAATCATGTTTATGAAATTGATTCCCAGCTGGCTTTTCCCGGCTCTTTTCGGAAGCGAAATGGTCAGCAGCCTTAACTTGCCGTCAAGCACATCTTGATACCCCTGCACAATAGGTTTTAGATACCGTCTCCGGGGAGCATAGAACCGTTTCTCCGGTTTTCTGTCCATCTCCACATACAGCAGGAAGGTATCGAAATCATGCGGTGCGTCAAACAGCATAGCTTGCTTGTGTAGCGTGTAGAAATGCTCCGCGTCTTTCGGGTTTCCGTTACGCAACGCTTCGGAGGTCATCTTTCGGACTTCTGAATTTAACTGGTGCGCCGCAGCAAAATCCTCCGCTTCGTACCCAATACACAACGCCAGCAAATCCTTGTAGGCTTCTCGGTCATGCGTTTTCTCTATGCGGTTTTTGATGCTTTCCGCAATCTTCCGATAATCCATTCGTCCTCCTGCAATAAAAAATGGACTGCCGAATAATCGGTAGTCCATTCTATTTGGTTTTTGCGGATCCCTTACGGCTTCACTTCGTACTGCGTTCCATCAATCTGTACGCCAGTAACAACAAATTCGCCATTTCCTTGATCTTCATACCAGACCTTTGCCGGAACCCAGGATTTCATCTTGAGTGCGTTTGACGCATATACCTCGCACTGCACCATGTATTTTTCGTCTGCGCGTCCAATGCCCCATGCGTCGTAGTATTTTGCACTTACAAAGTATCGGTCAAGGACAGTCTCTGTCATGTCTTGCAACTGTCGATAAACATTGTATGGCACAGAAGATTCCGGCACACGTACATCGTCTATCGTCATCAAGAACCCACCCTTGTCTTTGTCATATAGGTCCGTTCCATTCAGGGATACATAAATAATCTCTCGGTTGTCTACCGTGAACCATAACACTCTGTCCTTGTCCACCACTTCACGGAATGCAACAAGTCCATCGACCGATGCCGATGCGTCTGTTGGCTCACATCCGGAAATAGAGTCCACTCCACACATACGCAGAATATCTCTGCCGGCCTGTGCTTCATCTTCTGTCATTCCGAAAGAAACAAGCCTTTCTGCAATCCCATCACTTGCAATGTCCGACAGTTCTTCCGCAGATTCACTGCCTTGTACATCGAAATCTCCCGATGCGTCAGGGCCCTCATCTTTGTTGCTGTATGCAACAGCAAGGGTAATGATTAGCAGAATAGCTAATACGATTATCATTTTCTTCTGCTTGGCAGGATTCGCTTTTTTCATTTTTCTTTCCTCCCTCTATTCATCAACGCCGTCTCGGAATCCCTGCGGAATCCTCGTAGTCCCACATCCGGCGGTAAAAGGTATTGCGGCTCACTCCAAGCTGCTTCATTAGGATTTCTTGCCGAATTGTGTTCTGATCTTCTGTGGAGACGCGAATAAACCCAACCTTCATCCAACTCGCCCCCTTTCTTCGGGGTGCAAAATAGGCTCATGCTGACCCTTGACCCATTCCTTGTTTTTACCGTACCGGTAAAATCCCTCGTAGGTTTTCCGGTTGTTCACGATACTTTGCACCGTGCTGATAACGAACGGCTTCCCGTTCCGGGTGGTATACCCGTCCTTGTTAAGGCTGTCCACGATTCCATTAAGCGTCACGCCGCCGTCCCGAAGCTCAAATACTCGCCGGACAACAGCCGCTTCTTTCTCGTTGATGCAGAGCGCACCACCTCGAACTTCATACCCCATAGGTGCTCGACCTCCAGAATATCCGCCACGGGAGGCTTTAACTGCTCTGCCAGCGCTCGTGCGCTTGTTGATGTTGTCTCTCTCCATTTCGGCGCACGTCAGGGTGAACGCCTTGAGCATCCCGGCAAATACACCGAATTGCCCGAAGTCCTCGCAGATGCTGATTAGCTCAATGCCTTTGCGCAACAGTGCGCCCTGGTAGTAAAAGTATATGTTGATGTCTCTGGCCACTCGGTCAGATTTCGCAACTACGACAGCCTCGTAAGGGGGGTTGTTCACTTCTCCGTAAACGATCTCGTCGAACCCGGGGCGGTACTTTGCGCCGCTCTCTCCCTCGTCGGAAAACCAACGCACGATGTTCATGTCGTTCTTGCGGCAGTATTCCTCTATCTGTTCACGTTGCACGTCCAGCCCAAACTTATCTTCTCCGGCTTGCCCGTCTGTGCTCACGCGGATATATGCAACCACGTTTTTCATACGGCTCTCCTCCTTTGGAGTCAATCCAAAACTGGATTGGTTTCTACGGTTATTGTATCACACAGTAAACGTAAATGTCAAGCCGCCTTTTTGTTTTTTCTCTTTTATTTTTTGCGGGCATTTTGGGGCTTACCCGGCCCCGCTCCCGCACTCTATATCCCCCGCCCCGGTCATGTAGCGCGTGGCCTGATCCCTGTAAGTTACGCAAAATCATGATTTTGCTATTGACAATTACATATAATCTGATATAATGGTATACGTACATCAGAGGAGCGCACCCGCCGCCGGTCAAGCAATGCGGATACGCTCCCCACACCAGACCAGCGGCCCAGCACGGAGAGTATACCACATCCGGCAGCCGTTGGCAAGAGATCAGGCCATAGGGCCGGGAGGTAATACAATGGATTATACAGCAATACTTGCAAAGGCAGCGCAGACACTGGAGCAGCGCAAGGACCGCAGCGCATGGAACCGGGGCGTTACAGCCTATGCCGTGGATATGCTGCAGCAGATCGCGGACTACTACAAAGACGGTTATATCTCCGCCGACGATCTCGCGACATGGGCCACCGCCGAGGCCGTAGCACTGAACGGCGCGCGGGACTGGAGTGAATACAGCTGGGGCGGCTCTGCCCTTGTGTATGATGGGGACATAGCCGCCGCCCTCTGCACCCCGTCCGAACTCAAGCGCACCCGCAACGGCGACCGCAGGCCAAACAGCCGGGAAGAATGGCTTGATGTGCAAGCACGGGCACTGCGTCAGGCTTTCCGCCGCGTGTATTCTGCAATCCGGATCGCCCGGCAGGAGGTGCAGCAATGAGGAAGTATAAATTGAAAGAGCTGCGGGAGCTTGTGCGGCTTGGTGTCGCAGAAGACTACACCAACAAGCCGAGCGAGTATATTTACACGCTTCGCAGGCTTGAAAAGGTGGGCTATTCTGCGGGCGTTTACGGTATCAACGGCGGATTGGTCGAAGATACCGAAACCGGGCAGTTATACGCCATTATCGGGCGTTGTTCGAATCTGTTTATCTTGTTTTAAGGGGGTTTGAATTATGAAATATTGGCAATTCGTGAATTGGGAACCCGCGCCGCTTGAAAGCGCGTTAAAATCCCGCGTTGCTGTCGCTATTGCGGCATACGAAAACGGCGATAAAAACGCCATAAAGGAATATTACAGGCAATCCGCAACGGTGGAAACACTGAAAAACCCCGTTGTTAAAATTGGCGGGTGGGCGTTTTCCTTGCGTGAGTTTTGCCGGGTGTATTGGGTGAACGTCCGCTATTATGGAATTATGGAGCTATACGCGCCGAACAAGTCCGCCATTTATGACGTATTAGGGCGGTATCATGTTTTGAAAATTGTGGAGGTGGAATAATGAATATTGATAGCATCATGAAAGAGCTTGCGGAGTATATCCGGATGCAGGAGGAAGCCGCCGCAATGGTGGAGAGCCTCAAAGACCAGCTTAAAGAGCGCATGACCGCCGCCGGGGTGGAATCCCTGGCGGGGTCAGAACACAAGGCCACCTATAAGGCGGTTACCTCCTCCAGAGTAGATACAGCCAGCCTTAAAAAGGATCTCCCGGAGATTGCAGCCCGCTACACCAAGACGACAACCGCCCGGCGGTTTACTTTCGCTTGACCTGGTCCGGCGTATGTGCTACAATTGCCATGTAAGGAGGTGCCGCCCGTGATCCTGTTGTATATCTTGTTGCAGCCCGTGTTGCTGCTACTTGACCTTGCAAAGCTCCAGAAATAACCGTGCCCCGCATGGCGTAAGCTGTGCGGGGTCTTCTTTTGCTCTCGGTGTATTCCGGGGGCTTTTCTGCTATATGCCCTATTTGCCATTTTAACGCCACTGTGAGGCGCTTTAACTCTGTCCGCTGTCCCTACATTTCCCCCGCTCTGTGCGCGCTGTACGCCTTGTTTATGGCCTTGTGGCGTGGCGTTGCACCCTCCGCCGTGCATTGCCGCTTTTGCGGTGTGCTGCCAGCTTGCCGCCATCGTGCGCCGCCCCGGTGCCCTTGGCGGGGTGGCTGGCCCCCCATGCTGGCCGTGGCTTCTGGTGGTGGCGCGTCTCTCTGCCAAAGTCGCTGTCATAGTTGCCGGGGAAGTTGCAAAAGTCGCTGGCATAGGCGTTCGCTTCTGTGCAAAAGTCGCTACGAAAGTCGCCAGTGTCTGCGGCAAAGTCGCTACGAAAGTCGCTCGCTTAACCCCAAAATCATAGTCGTTTACAAAATTCCGTGTATGAAGGCGGGATTTTCCCTGCCGCCACACCATCCGTTCACGGAAAGTCGCTCAAAAGTCGCGCGGTTTTGGCTTATTTTGCCTCAAAGTCGCTGGCTTCAATGTACTTGCGCTGGAGCTGCTCAGGGGTCAGCCCCTCAATCTGCGGCTGATTCGGCGTCAAAACCATCTCCTGCTTGTCCACCATGCCGTAATAGTTCTTGGCACGGAAGCAATATGCAAGGAAATTCAGCTTCCCGGAAACCACAAGTTTTGCGTCAAAAGTCTGCATAAAACCCTTAGCTTTTTTAATTATGGCCGCTGTTTCGGGGCTAAATCCCTTGCGTCTCCCGTATTCCCAGTCCTTAACTGTGCTAATTGCGTAACCGGTAGACAGGAATAGTTCCTCTACTGTTGGTGTCTGCCCTGTCTGTGCGCAGCGTGCGTAATAGTCGTTTATTCTCTCCTTGAGTTCTTCGTCACTCTTTACCTTTGGTTGTCTATACTCTACAAGCACCTCTGTAAGGAGCTGAGATACAAGCGCTCTATCTTCATCGCTGCTGAGGTCAGGGAGGCAGGAAGGAAAGTTTCTTTTTCCGCCTCTGCCGGTCTCCGGTCGGTTATCCTTTGTTTTTGCAATGGCAGTAGATTTCTTTGTTGCCATTATGTATCACTCCTGTTCATCTCCTGCCTCGGATAATATGGATTTAATCATGTCGGCATTATTCCTGATGATATCCATCGTTACATCGCTTTGGATGTGGTGCGAAAACACAGCCTTATCTTGCGCATCAGCATTGTAATACCCTGTGAATGTCGTTCCATCATGCGCCGTTGCTGCAATACAGATCGATTTTGGCGATACACCTACAACTGTTTCTATGGCTTCTTCCAGCCATGCAGCATACGGAAGCTTTGAAATATCCTGTTCTGTATATGCCAATTTTTCTTATCTCCCCTCTAAAAACCAAATCTCGTTTGGATTGAGGAAATCCCCACAAAGAATGTTTCTCTCAAACCAATTCCTCCCTTTTGGCGCGATCTTGCACAGACGCTCTATTGTTTCTGCAACATTGTCTGGCTGAATATCTATTCCAAAAATAGTCGAAGCCGCTTGTTCCTGCGTCATCCCGCTGGCAAGTTTCCTGTTCAGCACTTCAACAAGGAAGTTTCCATTCCCGCAAGCCGGCTCTAATACATTTCCTGTCCAGTCGGGGATTAAATCGCACATGGCTTTAACTTCGCGCTCATCGGTAAAGACCTCTCCAAAGTCACGAACACGATTTTTGCTTTTTACTTGCCCAGAACATTTCATGTGATATGGAAAACGCCCCTCTCGGTTTCTTGCCCATGTTTGTTGGAGTTTTTGCTATATGTTTCCTATTGCTATCCAAGCACCTTTGGCACACCTTATATGGGGAAACAGGGGCGGCGTTACCGCATTTTTTACAAAGTAATACACCATCAAGCATTTCTTTCGGCTTTATGCCTTTCCTGCGAGATTCTTCCTCTTTGTACTTTGCCCATTTCGCCTGACACAAAGCGCACATTTTCGCGCCGGGTTTAGGTGGTCTCTTTCCGCATTGAGTGCAAATCCCATTATCATGCCGCTGTTTCCGCCGCTCAGACATTCTCTGATACGCTCTTTTTTTCTGCTCTTGCGTATATTTTCGTGTTTCTTGGATGCTGTCGTTGATGCAATCTGGATAAGGGCAAGAAAAGCAATCTGACGCTTTGCATCGCATTCTCTCTCCCCCCTCTTGTTTGTCACCAGCCCCCACCCCTTGGCTACAGTAACAGTCTTTCCCCTCCCATGCGGCCTTCTGGAAGCTCTCAAACATGGGTTACACAGTTATTTTGGCACCACACCGCGCCGCGCCTTTTCATCAGCCGCACACTGTTTTTGCGGATTAACTGTCCGCCGCTGTGGCCACAGCTTGTGTGTACTTAACTTCTCGCGCTTCCTCGCCCGCTTGTGTGGTTGGTGCGGCATTGCAGTCCCGCCCTGCTTTAGCGCTTCAGGGAAAGTCCCCGTCACTCGCTGTGGTCTCCCCTTACGGGGCACCTATGCCGCATATTGGCCGTCTTCCCGCTTAGATTGTCACACGCTCATGCCCGCTTGAGGCCCCGCAAGCATCTCAAGCGCCGCTGTTCGGTCATGGCAAGGAGGACGCATCCTCACGCGCAGTTTTCAGCGAGCATTGTCATTTCCATGTGAGCCACGACGAACGGTCTCACAGTGTCCGGGCGCTACCCGGCCTCTTGTGCAGGCGACAGGATTCGAACCTGCGACAGAAACCCGACATTTGCCTTGCTCCGCTCTATCCGGCTGAGCTACGCCTGCATATAACAACAGCCCATAGGTTTCCCTACAGGCTGTTTGTGCCGGTATGACCTTTCGGTGCCCGAAGGTGCGCCCAATACCGGCGGCGCATAAGATGGAGGAAACGGGTTGAGTGGAAAGACGGGTGGATGGCTATGCCTTATCATCCACTGTACCTATTGTAGCACATCATTAGGTGGAATTTGTGCCAACTTTCTCTGCAAAACCACAATATATGGCTATGTCAAGCAAAAACTGCTCTTTTCTCCTGCTGAATGTCCGCTCGCTTATCCCCGGCACGATGATCCTACTTCGAGAATACTTGTGCTTGCCCTGACAGTTGCGCATGATCCCCTGTGTAAGCTGCTTTCGGACGCTCTCGCTCTCCAAATCCAGCCCGCAGCGGTCTATGGCGTATTCTACAGCCCGCATTTTCTTGGTTTCCGGCCAGTTTTCTATGGCGGCAAGCTGCTCCGCCTTGCTCTCTGCCGGTCTACCAATGCTGGGTGATCGGGGCATACCCTCTGTTGCACTGCTTCCGCCGCTCAGTATCTCGCTCCGCGCATCGTTGTATGCCTGTACTCTCCGGGGATAACCTCTGACATAGGCGATGCACTCAAGCCGCACATCATACGGCAGTTTTTGTTTTCGACTCATGACCGCCTCCTCACTCTGCGTTGTTGATTAGTTTGTAGTCGATCCGCAGAGCGTCCGCAATGTCTTTCTTGGTCACATAGCCGCTGTTCTTTGCATTCACCAGCTTCACAAGGCACTTTTGCAGATACTCAATGCTCATGGTGTCGTGGCTGTCCGGCGTTTCCTCCAGCACATGGAATCCAAACTTTGTAAGCAGCACTTCGGATACCAAATCCATATTCTGCTTTGTCCCTATCAGCTTTCCCTGCTGGTACGCTTTCATGGGGTTGTTGGGCAGGGTTTTGCCGTCAATTCTCATTTCCGTCCCTCCTTGATCTTGTCCATCAGAAGCAGCCGCACAGCTTGGCAGAGTGCATATACAAGGCTATTCTGCCAAATGCTCCGTCGCTCCTTAATGCGGCACATACCGTTCTCGATTTCCTCCAAGGCTTCCAGCATTGCGTCTTTATTCGCCATCGGCTGCCCTCCACGGAGTGTCCACGCATTCAGGATGGACAATCTCCATCTCGATCGCCCACAGTAGGTTCCACGCTGCAGCTACAAGGTGCGGCTCGTCTACATAGACCGCCAAATATTTTGCTGCGTGGCGAATGGCGGAATCTAACAGACTGTGGGTTGGGATTCCTTTATCGACATTATGCTCCCCGTATTTCAAAGCACCCGCCTCGCAGTGCTTCGACACTTCCATGATAGCCAACCAAGGGAGCAAATCCATCCGTCCCTTGCCCGTGTGCATATCCCGGAGCGCTCCGCTTGGAAACTTGGTTCTTTCTCCGCTGTCTTTAATCATAGTCCTTCCGCTCTCCGTAGCTGCAAAAGTCATCGTCCTTTACTGTGACATCGTACTCGCTCAGCTCATACCAATAGCCTTCGCAGGAACGTCCATTTCCATCTTTGCAACTGTACTTGCACTCCTTGCACCGCACCACTTCCACAGCGTCCACTGTGGGGGCGGCGGCCACAATGGGCAAAGCAATCTCGTCCCTATCTGCGTTATCGTACCACGGCTCGTCGTCGAGCTTTTCCCACAAGGTATCACCATCAATCAGCCGCATTTTCTGCGCCTCCCTCCATTGGTTCTCCACAGTTAGGACAGAAATTCCAATCCCCAACATCGAAAAAGGTAAAGTCTCGCTTCACCATCACGCCGCACTTCGGGCATTTGATGTAGTCGTGATCTTCAATCCACCGCATCGCCGTCACCTCCGTCCTTCCGTTCTCCGTAGCTGCAATAATCGTCAGCTTTTACATACGATAATCCTCCGGCGAAAACGCATCCGAATTCGTATTCCTCTGGCTCGTAATGCTTGCACTCCTTGCACCGCACCACGGCCACAGCGTCCACGGTGGGTGTGTCTTGCAAAGCATCATAAAACGCATCAAACGCACCTATTACACCTACACCTTGTTCAATTTGTTCGTTAAACAAGCGCTCTAATTCTTCCGCATCAATCAGCCGCATCGCCGTCACCTCCGTCCATCTTTGCCCCGCAGTTGGGGCAGTAGTTGTAGGCACCATCAATAGACGGGTCAAGAGACCACCACCCACAAAACGAACACCTAAGCTGACTGAGCGTGTTAAGCGTTTGCTGGATGTATTCCCACCGCCCGTGCACCACCGGGGCAGCGTAGTTGCGCAGTCGTTCTAACGCTCTTTCGCAAGTCGGGCACAACTCGCACTGCTCCATTGTAGCAAACCACTTTCCACACGCCTTACAATCAGGCATCGTTGTCACCTCCGTTCTCAATCGCCACAAGCAGTTTGGCAACTCTCCCGTCTTTTAACGTCCACTCATAGCCGCCAGAGGACTTGTCACCGTGCAGACCACCAAGACATTCCTGTATTAAATAGTCGCGCACAGCACATAAGGCTTCATCGGTGCACTCCGTTTTGTTCTGCCATAGGTTCTTGTTCTTACTGTTTAGTGTACCCGCGTAAATCCCAAATGCGCCGCATCCAACATGATATTCAGCCATTATTCATCGCCTCCAATGCTTTCTCCGCCTCCTCGCTTACCGCAGTAATTCTCCCATGTTTCACCAGATCACAGAACACATTGTAACCCATGTGAAACACAATTCCGCAACTGCTGCAATAGCGAATTGCAAGATCTACATCCTTCATAAGTCGCAGACTGTCGATGTTTTCCTTGCATAGCAAAGTGCGCCCACTGGTAAATGGCAGCACCACCAGCCGCCCGTCCTTGTCGGCCTCTGCCAGCTCCCGCAGGCGGTCATAACCTCCTCCGATGCTGTTCAGCACTGACATCATGGCATTCCATTCGCCCCACATACTGTGGACTTCTCCCGGTTCCAGACCCGTGTCCTCGTAGGCGGCGAGGCGGCTCTTGAGGCGATTGCGGCAGTACAGCGCGGTGCAGTCAAACATCGGCTGACCATGCCTCCCCGCCCAATCCGCTTTGCACTTCTCGCAGTCCATCATTACCTGTCCATCGGTGTCACGTTTCGTCAGTCGTTCCATCACTCCACCTCACAGTCTTTTCCCGAACACCCCATTGGAGTGCGTCCTCGTGGCTATCAAAGTACAGGTCAATGCGGTTTCCGCTGATTGCTCCGCCCACATCCTGCGCTATGTAGATATGCCCATCAATCTCAACCTCCGTACCCATCGGGATAACATCCGGGTCCGTTGCGATGGTCACGCCCTGTGTGGCTTTCGCTCCTGTGGCTGTATAGCCGTTTGAATACGCTCCACAGCATTTTTCACAGGGGCAGTATGCTGTCACGGTCATGGCGCTTTCGTTCGTGTAGGCGGCTTCCTGTGGCGTTTCTTGGCGGATTGCTTCCGCCACCGGAGGCAAATCAGGCTCTTGCTCCACCGCATATTCTGCTTCGGCGGCAATCAGCTCCCCCCACAATATCCCGGCGGCAATCAGCAGACCAAGGGCCGCACCTCCGGCAACTGTAAATATGCTCTTTCTGCTCATTTTCTTCCTCTCCCGTATACCATCCATTGCATAGATACCCCAAGCGCATCACAGATATGTGCCAGCACCCACACCGATGCGGTGCTGTGTCCACACTCAATATAGCTGATTGTCGATGGTGCTACACCAGATTCCAAAGCCAAATCATTTTGCGACATAAGTTCCTTCTCCCTCGCCTCCCGCAGGCGCTTCCCCATACCCGCAAAATCTGCCGTCATGTGTATCCTCCTTTCTATCATCAGGATCGTACTCTGGGCAACTTACCACCAAAACCGACGTGTATTTTTCATTTTTGGTCGGAATTGCATTCCATCCCTTTACCGGCTCAAAGCGTATAGGCCAGCCCTCTTTTGTGTAGTCTACTTCTGTCCATGAGCATCCTCCATACGCTTTTCTACAAGTCCAGCAAAGCGTTTTCCCTCCAGTGGTAATATGCTCCTTCACAAGTTTTCTCCTCCTCTCACCACTCAACCGTGACTTCACATTCATTCGGCATAAGCAGGCGTAGATTTTGCAAAACGCTTTCCCGGTCTCCCCGGATAGTGAGCCGTGCGTGCAGCAGCTCTGCACCCCTTGCGGGTGGGGCAATTTCGTCGGTCTGCTTCTCCGGCGTTTCTGCTGCCGTCACTTCGGCTGTGTGCCACTCCGATAGTTTCTTTTGCCACAAGTCAAGGTTCCGACCACCTCGCACAAACGGCACGCCCAGCTTTTCTCCATATCCTCTGATGGTGGCGCTGCAACAGCCCATCTCGTCTGCAAGGTATGTAGCTGCCCCTCCACAACTCTGCATATTCCGCAGGTATTCTCGCTGCAGATCGTCCGGCATTCCCTTGAATTCATCCAACGGCATAGGCCGCGTGATGTTGTAAGTTTTCACCGCTCCGTTCATCGCCTTTTTCTGCGCCGCAGTGAGATAGTCACTGGGCAATCTGCATTTCCCACGCTTACGGTTTACATGGGCAAACGCACCTCTTGCAACACGCTTTTTCTGCACGATGTCATAGTCAAAATCATTCATAGGCGGTTATGCTCACCTCCGTCCGTGGGGTCTCCTTGTCGTACAGCACCCGGCTTTCGTCATGACTGACGATAATGCCGCAGTGATCGTCCAGCAGCACACGCGCCTTGACCAGCACATCGTCAACAGCTTCCAGCAGATTGGTTAAATCCACTCGCCGCTTGGTGGGCATATAAAACAGGCATTTAACCTCCACTGGATAATCGATCGGCTCATGCACACCAGCCTTTTTGCAGTACCACACAGCTTTTGCCTCGTAGTCGATGTACTTCTGCGACGGCATGATAAACGATTTCCCTGTCTTGCTGCTGTGCATAATGCGCTGGCTGTTTTTCTTTGTAACCGGCGGCAGGGGTATGGTAAAGTGCAGTTCAGCCATTTCCGCCTCCCATCTCCATCTGCCCGTCCACCTGCATAGCTCTGGCAAGGCGGCGGTATGTCCCCAGCTCGTCCAATGCCCGCTTGCGGTACATGGAAAGTAAGGCTTGCTTTTCTTCCTCCGTTTCCGCCAGCTTGTAGCCGCCGTCTTTCATGGCAACGATAGGCACACCCTGCCGCCTCTGCTCCCGTATCATCCGGCGGTTCTCTCTGTCCGGCATACCGGTGAGTGCTTCAAGGTTTTTCCGGGTGTATGTAATGCCGGGAATCATGCGTAATGTGGTCATGTCAATCCTCCCCAAATCTCAGTTTCGTCACGGCGATAGGAAATTCCTCAATTTCGCTTGCCCAGCGTGCCGCGCCCTTGCCGTTGTGCAGCTCAAACACCAGCGGAAAGCCGCCGATGCCGTCAAACAGGCTGCCCATCGTAACAGGGCGAAGATATTGCGCGCTGATACGCTTTGCCAGGAAGTCCCAGAACGGCAATGCGATGGAATTGCCCAGTGCCTTGTACCGGGGGCTGTCCGCATCCTTGTGGCGCTTGCCCTTGCTGTCCATCCACTCGCCGATGTCTGTCCATCCGTCCGGGTAGCCCTGCAGCCGTTCGCACTCCATCGGGGTCAGGCGTCGCACCACCATGTTCTGCACCGGGTATGTCTCCGCGTCCTCCCGGTATGCGCAGGAAGCCTTTGCCCGCAGTGCGTGTGCCACCTCCGGTGTTGCCCCGCACACCAGCATATCGTTGTATGCGTCTTGCCCGTTATAGCTCCCAGAATGAGCACCGGGCGAAAGCGTACCTGTCACATCTTGGTATGTAAGCGGCACTTGGTTGCCGCCGGTTCCCATACGGGCTTGCAAACTCGGAGCGATCTCGCCGCAGTCTCGGATGACATCACAGGCGTGCGACATATCCAGTGCAACCACCGCCGGGGTTTGGTTCGTCCCGCTGGGTGCCGCCGTCAGCGTGGGCGATACTTCCTCACTGTACCCGATGCCGCCCGCCTGTGCGCCCTGTCCAGCCTTAAACCCGGCGCACAATACGCTGTCCCGCGCCATGCCACCGTTTTCATTGGCGTTTAAACTATGCCATGCACCATCTTGGTCATACACCCGTGCGCTTTGTGCCTCCCACGGTGTCAGGCATCTTACTCCCGCGCAGACCGCCGGTCGGTCGATGGTGTTCAAGGTATAACTCGTGTCCTCCCGCCAGCCTTTCCCGTTGCATCCAGCGGTGTCTGCGCGGTCAATCCCGTTCCCTTGTAAACAGAAAATCGTCTGGTCGTTGCCGGTGCCGAGCGTTCCGCTCTTGTCCTCCTGCACTAAAGCGCCCTTTCCTCCTCCGTCACAGCCCCCTGATCCGGACTGCATAAGAAGCACCGCTTTCAGCGTTTCCGGCAAGTCTTTCCCCCGCCGTTCCGCTCTCCGCAGGATGCCCTGACACGCTTTTGCGCTCAAAGAGTATTTCCCCTGCGGTGTCGCCTCCAAAATCTGCGACAATCGAGATACGACGGCGGCGTTGGGGGACTCCCCAGTATTGCGCATCATGCACTCTCCAAGCCACGCTCCATCGTCCTCCCACTTCATCGTGGTAGCCCCCCCAGGTGTTCCAACCCTTTTCAGGCACTTCAATATCGGGGGCTTCCGGCTCTGCGATGCGGATGATCTCTTCGAGGACTGCCGCGAAGTCTCGCCCTTTGTTGCTCGAGAATGCTCCGGGCACGTTTTCCCAGACCATAAACCGAGGTCTGACCATGTCACCTGTCCGTCCGCTCTCTCTGTCATGCTCTCTCATCTCCTTTACGATGCGGGTCTGTTCCATGAACAATCCGCTCCTTGCACCGGCCAATCCGGTGCGTTTTCCTGCAATGCTCAAGTCCTGACACGGCGATCCGCCCGTGATAACATCCACGATCTCAATTTCTGCGCCGTTGATTTTCGTAATATCGCCGAGGTGCTTCATCTCCGTTCCTCCCGTTTTGTCATTGCAGCCTCCAATTCTGCTTTTTGCCGATGTTCAGCATATAATCCTTCGCCCTCTGGTTGATCCTGCTCCCGATTGCCTCGTCCCAGCTCAAAATGCGGTCAATGGTCAGCTCCGTGGAGATGATCGTGATTGCATCCGGGTTGATATACCTGGCATTCAGCAGGTCAAAGGCGATGTTTTTGTCGGCATCCGTTACGCTCCCCTTGAGAAAATCGTCGATATACAGCGCACGGACGGTTTTCAGCGGCTGCATGGCTTCGGCGTATGCTTCGGCATCGTTGGTCTTTGCCTTGATTGCCGGAATATCTCCCCGCCATTGCACATACCGCACCGGGATTCCTCCGTCCATCAGCTTGGCGCAAATCGCCGTACACAGGTGTGTTTTCCCAGTGCCGGGAGAGCCGCCGATGAAAAACCACTTGCCTTTCCAGTCGGTCAAATACTTCTCCGCCGCCTGCTTTGCGGCCTGTTGCCAATACTCCTGAGTTTGGAACGACTCAAAGGTGCAGCTATCCAGCAGTCCCAGAAGTCCGGAACGCTCCATGCGAAGCCTATTCCGACGAATGATCTCACATTTGCAGGTTCTACTCACCAGTTCGCCGCTTTCCGTGCGCCGGACGGTGTATCCCAGCCCGCCGCAGATGTCACAGCCATGTTCCGACATGGTATTCTTGCTTTGTTGGCTGTTCACCGGCTTCCTCCTTTCTGCGCTTCTCCCATGTTCTGACGGCAGCCTTCCAGTCCTTCATGCGGTTTTTCCCAACCATCCATCCCTTGCTGGCGTAGAAATCGACGAACTGCTGTGCGTCAACCGCAGACCCCCGTTCGGAGATATAAGCCTGAACTTCGGCCAAAGAAGGCGGAGAGAAGCGCGCCTCGCGCGCATTATTCTCGCTTCTCGATTCTCGTATATCGATTCCCGATTCTCGATTCTCGAATACGGGAACATCTGCATTCATTTGTTTGCAAATGATTTCATCTGCTTGCGTAGGCTCTACAGGCTCAGGATATTTGCTTTCCTTTGCTCTCTGGTTCTGATACTTACCCCATGTTGGTAGGTAGAGGAAGCGCTTGCCCTGTGAAGTATAAAGGGCAACCAATCCAGCACTCGCCAGTCCATGAAGGGCGTTTTCTACAGTTTTCAGAGTAAGATTTTCTTTCAAAGGGAATAGCCTGTTTTTGATAATCGCGGCCCGTCCGTCATAGCGTCCGAAATCATCGCAAGAAACAATCAGCCGATAGAACAAGACCTCCTCGAACCACGAAAGCCCATCTATGCTGTCGCTGGTGCAGATGCTCTCGCGTATGATTCTGTTCGGCATCGGCGCACCGCCTTAAAACGGCAAATCGCCGTCGTCCTCGGAAATCTCCTCGAATGTCTGTGCGGGCTTCTGTGGTGCGCTGTCCTTGCTGCCGCTGAAATGTACCCGGTCCGCCGTCAGCTCCACCACCGTGCGCTTGTTGCCGCTGTTATCCTCGTATTCCCGGCTGGAAAGTTTGCCCTCCACGACGATCTCCTTGCCCTTAGCAAAGTGCTTGCAAATCATCTCTGCCGTGCTCTGCCATGCCACGCAGGAGAGAAACAGCTTCTTTTCTCTGTCCTTTACCTTCTCGCTCCATGCCACACGGAAACTGCACACCGCTGTTCCGCTGTTGGTGCGGCGCAATTCGGGGTCAGAGCAAAGCCGCCCCTGCAAAATCGTTCTGTTTACCATCGTTGTCCTCCTTATTTCTTAGTGGCGTTGGTAACGACAATTTCAGTCAGTTTCCATGCCTGTTCCTCGGTGAAACCAGCCGCGATATAGCTGCAGTACATACTGCGCAGGTCATCGGCCATTTCATCATACTTTTCAGCCTTGAGGGCTTTATCCCGCTCTTTCTCAAGAGCGCTCATTTCATCGACCTGCTTCTTGTGGAGTTCTATGACCCGTTCTGCCAATTCCTTGCTCTTTACCATGATTTTTCCTCCCTACAAATAGCTTTTTCCAAATTCACGGCGGAAGTCATCTTCCGTCCATCTCTGTTCCTGCATGGCCTTTAACTGGCCGTATCGGCGAAGCAGACGCATTTGATTCCCGTTTCGGTGTACAGCGTTTCCACCGTTCCTGTGGCATCGTTCGCCGCAGAGATACACCACAAGGCCGTATTTCTCGCTCTTGTTTCGGTACGCACCGCCGAAGATATGGTGCCGCTCCAGCGGGTCACTTGCGCCATTTCTGCCGCACAGGAAACACCGTCTTTCATCAGTCACCTTTATCACCTCCCAGCGGCTGAGCTTCGCCCCAGCGGGATTTTAGCGCATCCAACTCCTGCGGTGTCATAGTCTCGATTCCAGCTTCTCGGCAATCGGCAACGATCTGGTCAATCAGCCGTGACATCTGCTCTGTGTCGTAGGTGCTTGAGCCGTACCAAACCGCCACGTTCACGCAGCCAGGAATTTTGCTTGGTCCTTGTTCCGCCATCCAGCCGGTTCCTTTCGCCTCCCATCTGCGGCAGAACTCGTCCGCCGCCTTTGATACCATGCACACGACATCGCTCACACCACCGATGATCCTGATTTCTTCCCGGTACACATCATTCCTCGGAATCCCATAGTGTGCCGCCAGTTTATCCAGTAAAACCCACGCATAAGCGTTTGCGTCAAGGCTCCTGCCCTTGCGCTTGATCTGCACCACATACTGCTTGTCCGGCTTCATCTCGTCACAGATGGTCATTGCAGAGGCGGGGGACTGTACCCGGAGGCACAGCCACGCCCCATCGCTGTCCTGCTGCCACCGTGCGGCGGTCACATCAGCCTGCAACATTGCCCTGCTCCTTCTTCGCGGCCTTCATGCAGTCGGCGCACATCTGCGCTCCGTAGCGGCCCTTGGAGTACTTAACCATGTCCTTTACCGTCCACATTTCGCCGTTGCGCTTCTTGACGGACACAATGTCAGCTCCACATCGCTCACACACCGGAGCGGCGTTCCGCTCCTTCTCGTCCAGCTCGGCGGAGGAAATTTTGTCCGGGTCCTCGCCGGTGGGAAGCGCAAAGGTCCGCAGCCACATATACTTAAACGCATAGGTCATGGCCTTGCCGCTGCCCTTGTCTTGTGTGTCTGCGCCATCTCCGCAGGATGCAATCTCGATGTATTCCTCCGGGTTTTCCACGTTGACCATGCGGTAGATGACATCCACGTGGGTAATGTTCCCAGTTCTCCCGGCTGTCTGTGCGATGGGGTATACAACCAGTTTGTGTTTCAGCAGTTCCGCACGCATGATGGAGGTTACTTTCTCCTCGCTCAGTGCCTTGTATTTGGTGCTGCCAAACTCTACATGATCGTCCTTTGCCAAATACTGGACATCCTGCATGATTGCAGCGATTTTCTCGTAGATATTCATCATTCGGTTTTCTCCTCATCAACAACTTGTAGCGGGCAATATGCCCCGACGATTCGTGTGTCCAGCAAATACTCCCCCGTGCGGCGGCATTGATTTCGCGAATACGTCTCCAAAAGTGGGCAGAGGTTACAGCACATTTTCCCCTCTGGGAATGGGATTTCCACTGTAGCTTTTATGTACCGGAGGACGCCGTTTATCATCCCAAGCCCCCCTTATGCAAAAACTCCGAGAGATACTCACCCTCCGTCAGCTCGGAAATATAATCAAGCTGCACATCGGAGAACTTCCGTATAGCCAGCTTGAAATTTCCGATTGTTTCCAGCTCGCACTTGTGGCACATAGCAGACTTCATCGGCTTCCAGCCGTGGCAAACAGGACATTCATCCGCTTCTCCGGGGATAATCTCCTCTCCGCATTCTGGGCAAACATAAATTATGCTGTTTCCGCACTCATCGGACTTTTCCTCGATGTAATCCAACGAATGGAACGCTGCCCCACAATAATCACACAAATACATTACTAAGCCTCCATGATCTCGCCGTTCACCAGTTTGTACCATGTGTCCGCCTTGACGGTATCGCCGTCCACCTTTGCAATTTTGACATCAATGATGTTGCCATCATCGTCACGCTCAGAAACGACAATCCAGTTGCCCACAGTGCCTCTTGCAAGGCTATCTTCGCCCCATGCCACAGCAAGGCACTGTTCGCCCAATGCGGTCGCTCTCCCAGCGAAGCCGGTTACGACAGCCGTGCCACTATCACCCGATGCGGCGGCGTTGCCCCTCTCACCCGATGCGGCGGCGTTGCCCAGATTACCGGATGCGGCGGCGTTGCCCCTCTCACCCGATGCGGCGGCGTTGCCCCTCCAACCGGATGCGGCGGCGTTGCCACTCCAAC
>OLGA01000336.1_pt1 | contig 42194 bp, 30 predicted proteins | sample 1604881 | NCBI WGS metagenome assembly OLGA01 (sample SAMEA3888896, study PRJEB22519) | human gut metagenome | biome: human gut; feature: human-associated habitat; material: faeces | place: Denmark | collected 2009 | reverse complement strand
CCGTGCCCCGTCCTCCAGCACCCAACTGATAATACTGATGAAGCGAAATAGGTTATCTCAGGGAGGACGTGGCGCGGAGGCCACCGTCCTACTTGGAGGGCGCATCCGTTGTGCGAAAGTAATATATAAATCGTGCGAAAGCAATAATATAATCGTGCAAATGCAATAAAAAAATCGGGCAAAAGCCTTGAGAAAGTCATCTCACATCGACCGTTGTGAACATGGAGAACGGTCGTTGCTCGTGTTTATATCGACCGTTATGAACATGGAGAACGGTCGGTGTGAGATGACTTTCTCAAGGCTTTCGCCCGATTATTTCGTAGCTTTTATCCGATTATTTCGTAGCTTTTATCCGATTATTTCGTAGCTTTTATCTGATTTTTTCGTGGCTTTTACCCGAAATATAGCATTGTATCGCGCGATGAACGCCTTTGATACAATGCTATGTATCAGTGATATAATGATTTTTTTGCGTTACTGTTTGCTTTCCAGCATTACGATGTCGCCATCGGTCGAGGTAGTGATGACGTGTCGTTTATCGGCAATGGTGACAGTGTTGACGAGCGATGCGCCCACCTTATACATCCATTTTATGTGCCCCGTTTTGTCGTCGAGCGCCATGATGAGGCCGTCTTTGTTGCTGCTATACACGGTGCCATCAATGACGGGCAGCATGGTAGAGGCGTGCTCGTAGCCAAAGCCACAGTTGGTGGCCCACAGCTCTTTGGCCTCGACCCCCGTGGCCTTGTAGCACACAATACTGTCTTGCATGGTCTTGGCAAAGATGCGCTGATGGTCTTCAGACATGCCAATGCTCTCGCGCACCTTCGACTGGAATGTGCGCCACAGTGTCTTTCCATCTTTCAGACCTATGGCGGTGAGGGCGCGCTGCGGGTCGGCTATGAAGATAGCCTCTTTGTTAGCCACGGGCCATACCTGTGCGGGCGAGTAGTGCATGCCACCCTTGGGGTGTTTCCACGTCCATAGTAGTTGGCCGTCTTTCTGGTTCAGGGCATACAGGTTGCTATCCCAGGCGCCAAACACCACCATGCCCTGTGTGAGCAAGGGGCGGGTAACGATGTATCCCTTCACGCCGTCAAAGACCCAGCGCTCTTTGCCTGTGCGAGCATCGATGGCGTGCATCTTGTGGTCGCTGCCGCCTATGTAGGCCGTCTTGCCATCGGTAGCCACGGCACCCATGATGGGCAGGGTGGTGTCTACGTGCCACAGCTGCTTGCCCGTGCGGGCTTCGAGGCCATAGATGCGGTTGCCCGTGGTGCCAAACACCACCACGCCGTTAACCACGGCTGGCGAGCCTACAATCTTTTTGTCGGCCTGAAAGTGCCAGTGTTCCTTGCCTGTGCCCTTGTCGTAGGCCGTCATAAGGCCCGTAACATCGCCCACAAACACGCTGTTCTTCCAGCAGGCCGCCGATGCGTATACGCTACGTCCGCTCTTTATGCGCCACTGTTCAGCCACGCGGCCAGCATACTGAGTGTTTATACTATAGTCGGGGTAAGCCTCGGCGTGGCCCTGTGGGTCGTAATATTGCTTTTTGAGCGAGATGCCACCCCAGGGGCGTTCTGCCTCGCCAGGGTTCTTCTCGGCCACGGTGAGCGAGTCGGCCGTTACGTGCCACAGGCTGTACCCTGTCTTTCCGTTTTGGTCTTTCAGGTTCGAGCGTGAGAGAAAGCCCGGTATGCCATCGTATGAAAAATATTTGTTGCGGTGATAGTGTCCGCCTATGAAGGCCGTGACGTTCAGCTTGCGAAAGGCGTCGGTAGCCTCTGACCAGTTGTCAATATCGCCTTCAAGCATGGGGTAGTGGGTGGCAATGATCACGTGCTTGCCCTTGCCGTGCTGGCGCACCTCCTGGGCCACCCAACTAATGTCTTGGGGTGCCACGTGGCCCAGCGCCATCTTGATGAAGGGGCCTGATGTGAAGCCGAGAAACAGCATGCCCTTGTGCTCAAACTGCATGCGCTCGCTACCAAACAGCTCGCTAAACTTTGACATGCCCGACTCGCTCCACGTGGTTTCGTGGTTGCCCGTGAGCACATAATATTTCTTGTTCAGATGCTTTAGCGCTGAGGCCAGTTGCTCGAGCGAGGCATTGTCGCCATTGTCGGCCAGGTCGCCAGTGATGAGCACAAAGTCGATGGCGGGGTTCTGGTTCATGTCATCAATGCTGGTCATCAGATATTCCAGTGGCTTGGGGTCGTTGCTGTTCAGGTGTATGTCGGTTATTTGTGCAAAGGTGAATGGCTCTTGTGCTCCGCCTTGCACGATGCCGATGAGCACGAGCGCTACTGTTAGTAAGAATTTGTGAATCATAATTACTGTTTTAATTTTGAGTTTTGTTATTATTGTTTCGCAAGTTTTCTGTTGTGCAAACTTAGAATAATATATATAAATAACCAAATTATTGTTTAAATATTATTATTATGCTCGCAATGCGCTGCATTGCTTGCTGGGTTTTAAAACATTAATTATCATTAATTGAACATTAATTAAACATTAATTTAATTAGGAACCGCGCGAAACGCGTATTAATGATAATTAATGTTCAATTAATGGGCATTAATGTTTACGTAAAACGCGCGAAGCGCGAAATATATTGCTTAAACCGCATCATTATTAATTTAAGTTTCGCATGCCTTTGGTATGCTGATAGTCAACTCGTCCGCTCGGCTCTGCCGCTTGCTTTAGCAAGAACTCGTCAACTAACAACCATATGATATCCCAGCGCGTTTAGCTCCATGGCCACGCCCATGAGGTAAAGCTGGTGCAGGGCGGCCACAAAGGCGTGAAAGGCTTCGGGGGTGCCAGACTCGAGGTGCTGGTGCAGCAACAGGTTGTGGGTGCGCGAGGCACACTCGGCCACGGTGTCAACCACCTGGTGTTCGGCCTCGGCATCAAGCAGCAGCACGTTGCGCAGAATGTATTCGTCCATGTGGTCGAAGTCGATGCGGTCGCGCAGATATTGGTACAGGTTTTCTACCTTGCTATATAGTTCCCAGTCGGCGTCCCAATATTTGGCTACGGCCATGCCCAGATACATCATCCAGCCCAGGGCTGCTGTAGGGTAGGCAGCAAACTCGCGCACGCCGTCGGGCAGGTAGCTTTCGGCCAACTTGGGCCACAGCTCTTCAAGGTCGGGGGCTTCGGGCATACGCTCGTCAACCTTTCCTATTGACGAAAGGTAGCGGTGCAGGTCTTCATTAAACTTGTTTTCAATTGCTTGAATGTCGACGGTGGGTTTGTTTTCCATTTCTTTTTCTTGTTTCTTGAGTTTTTATATTTATGGAAGTTTTTGCTGTTATTTTACGGTGGGCAGCCCTTGGGCGGTATAGTTAATGAAAAAGCGTTTGCTTTTCTGTTATGCAAACTTATAACATTATATGCAAACTACAAAATTATTCATAAAAAAAACTTGAGGGCGTGTCAAAATAGAAGTTAAAAGAAGTTTGGGCTTCGCCCGAAGTTAACAGAAGTTAGCGGACATATGTATAAATTGCTGAAAATAAAGCATTTGTCTGTTAACTTCCATCCATCGTAGATGGATTAACTTCTTCTTAACTTCCTCTAACTCCTATTTTGACACACCCTCAAGAACTTGTTTACTCGTCAACTAAAACGAATTGTTTCTTCAACTTCAAATTATCAGAGGCGTTGCCTACCCAAGCTTCAAACACGCCTGCTTCAGCGTTCCACGCCCCTTTGGCCTCGTTGTAGAAGCTGAGGGCGGTGTTGTCGATGGTGATGGTAACGTCTTTGCTCTCGCCAGGCTGCAGCCACACCTTGTTAAAGCCCTTCAGCTCTTTTACGGGGCGATCGACCGATGCCTTCTGGTCGTGAATGTACAGCTGCACGGTTTCGGCACCTGCCACACGGCCCATATTGGTAACGTTTACGGTGAAGGTGATGTGGCCATCGCGTTGCATCTTGGCCTTGTCGGCACGAAGGTTTGCCAGCTTAAAGGTGGTGTAGCTAAGACCATGACCAAAGGCAAAGAGGGGTTGCTGGTGCTTCAGGTCGGTCCAGCGATAGCCCACGTATATGCCTTCTTTATACTCTTCGTCAATAATATTGCCAGGCGTCTTCTGTCCGCCCTCTTTACGCCACACGCCAGGATAGGTGTTCAGCGCATGGGCACCCACCTGGTTCAGGTCTTTCACCCAGGTGAAGGGCAACTTTCCGCTGGGGCTTACGTCGCCACACAGCACGTCGGCCAGGGCTTCGCCAGCCTCCGACCCTAAATACCAACCTTGCACAATGGCGGGCACCTTGTCTTTCCAGGGCATGGCCACAGCGTTGCCCGATATGTTAACGTATGCGGTGTTGCGGTTAGCCTTGGCCAGCGCCTCAATCAGTGCGTCTTGGTTGTAGGGCAGCGCATAGTGTTGGCGGTCGTGGCCCTCGCAGTCTTGATAGTCGCTCTTGTTCAGTCCGCCAAACACAATTACATAGTCGGCGCTCTTGGCTTTCTGCACAGCCTCGGCTATCAGCTCTTCAGCCGAGCGGTTGTCGGCCAGGTTTTGGCCCGTGGTAACGCCATTATAGGCGCCTGTAACGTCGCCCACATAGCCTCGAGCATAGTCGACGGTCATGCCTGCTTTAGCCAGACGTGCCTTCAAACCATCAAGGGGCGAAATTTCTTTTTGCACCTTGAGCGACGAACTGCCGCCGCCCACGGTCATCATCTTCACCGCGTTTTCGCCTACCACCAGCACGCGGGCACCCTGTTTTAGCTGTATGGGTAGCACGTGGTTTTTGTTTTGCAGCAGCACAATGCCCTCTTGGGCTATCTTGCGGGCGGCATCATAATGGGCGTCAGAGCACAAGAAACCGTGCTGGCGCTGCGGGTTCATGGTGGTGCGATAGAATAGGCGCAGCACGCGGCGCACCTTCTCGTCGAGCTCGCGCGTGGTATATTTGCCCGCTTTAATGCCCTTGAGGTAGGGCTGTGCCAGATAATAATTGTCGTAGGCGTTGCTGGCGCCAGTGGTTAGGCCGTTGGTCCATGTGCCAAACTCCATGTCGAGGCCGTTTCGCACTGCCTGGTCGGTGTCGTGGGCGCCACCCCAGTCGCTCACCACCACGCCATCAAACTGCCAGCCATTTTTCAGTATCTTGTTCAGCGTTATGCTGTTATGGCAGCAGTGTTCGTCGTTATAAATGTTATATCCGCCCATGATGGCCCACACCTTGCCTTGCTGCACGGCAGCCTTAAAGGCGGGCAGATATATTTCGTGCAGGGCACGGTCGGATACTTTTACGTTTACGTTGAAGCGGTTTTCTTCGTCGTTGTTCAAGCAATAATGCTTCACACAGGCCGACACACCCAGCGCTTGCATACCCTGAATGTAGGGCACCACCATGGTAGAGGTGAGGAAGGGGTCTTCGCCCATATACTCAAAGTTGCGGCCGTTAAGGGGTGTGCGATAAATGTTTACGCCAGGGCCCAATATCATATCCTTGCCACGATACAGCGCCTCTTCTCCCAGGCTATGGCCGTAAAGGTGCGAGAGGGTGGGGTTCCACGAGGCAGCCAGACAGGTAAGGGCAGGAAAGGCTACGCACGAGTCGTTGGTTTGGCCTGCTTGTTCCCACTCGTCCCACAGCACGTCGGGGCGCACACCGTGAGGGCCATCATCGGTCCAAAAGTCGGGGAACCCCAATCGTGGTACGCCAGCCGATGAAAACTTGCTTTGTGCATGAATAATTCTGATTTTCTCCTGTAGTGTCATCTTGCTGATGGCATCGTCAATGCGCTCTTCTACAGGGCGTGTGTTGTCGAGGTATATGGGCTTCTGGGCTTGTGCGCCCACGGTAGCCATCGTCGACAGTAACACTGAAAAAAGAAGATGTTTCATAGGTTTTTAATTGTTGTTGTTTTTGTTGTTATTATTTGTTTATGTTGTATGTACGTGTGTATGCTTGCCTTTTTTTGGGGGCTTGCTTACCTTTTTTGGGGAGCTTGCTTGCCGATAGTGTAATCAACCCTATCCTATGCAAAGGTAAGAAAAACCTATAAATGAGGAAAAGAAAAATAAAAGAAACAATGAAATAAAAACTCACTTTTGCTATACAATCGTTGGCATCAGTGAGTTATGCGCCGCTTTGGGGTCGAAATAACAAGTAAATAGGGGCTTGACAAAACAAAAAAGTGAGGTAATAGTGAGTAGGGTTTTGCCGCGCCAAGTGCCTTTTAGTTCAGGTTTGCGATGGAATATGTTTATTCAATATTCCATCGCAAACCCACTTGAAGGCTGAAGTTGGTGGGATGTTCTTTGAAGATGGTTTGCACAGCGCTACCATTATCAAAGTAATAGCGCACACCTGGCTCAACGTAAACGCCCAACTGTTGCGCCACATTTAACTGCACACCAGCACCGCCTGTTACTGAGAACTGGGCACGGTCGTTGTCAATGTTGCTTTTATGTCCGTCGGCCTTTAATGTGGCCTTTACGTTCATATCGGCCTGTGCGCCCGCCATGATGTAGGTGCGCAACCAACTGTTGCCCCATACCGTGTAGCTGAGGTTGAGCGGGATGCCTACATAATGCAAGGTTTGCGTTTCTTTTGGCATTGATGCACCATGCTGAAACGATGAGGTGGCCAATGTGTAAACCAAACCAGAGGCCAAGGCTATACGTGGGGTAACACTGTATGACGCTGTAAAACCTATCGAGATGGGCATATCGTGATGGGTAACATCTTTTGTGTCTTGCTCATAGGGGCTTACGCGAAACATCTCATTGTCGGCATATTCGGTGTTTACCGCCGAAAGACTATTAACATAGATGGGGCCTGACGACTTGTAGCGGTTCATGTTGCCCGCTGTGCCTACACCCACTTGCCAACGTGTGTTGCTGGCCTGATGCTGGGTGCGGGGCAGATGGTAGGCAGTGTGCGCTGCCTGCGTTTGTGTCGCCGTGGCGGTAGGGGTTGATGTTGTGGTCGAACCCTCAGCTATGGGCTCGCTCTGCACTTCCTGTTCGGCCATAGTTAAAGCCATTACTTTTTCTTCTTTATTGCTTGCCGTTGGCGCTAATGCGTTATCTTTATAAGCCAGCATGGCATGAGTAGAGGTTGTCGAAATATGACTGTTAGCAGCTGATGCCTTTGTGTTTACAGCTGATGCCTTTGTGTTTTCAGCCTTATTATCTGTCAATGTTATGGGGTGAGGAGTAGGTTCGAGCATGGCGATGTCGGGGGTGTTGCTACGCAGTTGCCACCACATACCCACGCCTGCTATGAGCACCACCGATGCCGCTGCTGCCCAAGGCAACAAGGCTACGCGATTCGGTTTCTTGGCAACCTGAACATCTTCAGCATCCTGTTGTTGGCCTTGTGTATTCTGTTGTTGGCCTTGTGCATCTAATTGTTGGCTGATGCTGTCCCACAAGTTCTCGGGTGCAGGCACCTCGGCATCGTTTAAGCGTTGCCTTAACTGTTCTGTCCAATCGTTGTGTTTCATATCTTATTGTTGCCGTTTAATATATTCATTAATTAATTTGCCAAGCATCTTCTTGGCGTGGAAATATTGCGAGGCCGACGAGTTTTCTTTGATGCCGAGCCGTTGCGCTATCTCTTTGTGGCTGAGCTGCTCAAAGACAAACAAGTTGAGCACCACACGATAGCCTGCGGGCAGTTGGCCTATCAGCTGCATGAGCACCTCGTCGCTCACGCCTCCTATGTCGGGAGTTGGCTCGTCGGCCATGTCGGGCACATCGTACGATAGCTGAAGGTTGTTGCGCTTACGCAGAAAGTCGAGCGCCATATTGGCTACAATGCGCCCCATCCATGCTTTCAGTGCCCCTTCGCCACGAGGGTTAAACTGTGGCAGCGAGGTGAAAATCTTAATGAAGCTGTCTTGCAGAACATCTCGCACATCGTCTCTGTCCGGAATATACCTCAGCGCGATGGCCATGAGATATCCCGAATAGCGGTCGTAGAGCGTGCGCATGGCAGTGCGGTCGCCCTCTTTTATTTTGCTTATAAGCTGCTGTTCTGTATTCAATTGTTCTTTCGCTTTCCTTCTTATGGTGCAAATAAAAAGGCTTCCACCATCGTTGTCTACGAACCTGTTACACTCGTAAAACGAACATGGAAGCCTTTTCTTGCATGGCCTATATCTATTTTCTTTCTTATTTCTTGGTTTGGCGATAACGTTGGCCGTTCATGTTGCCCACCTCGTCGTATAGGGTTTGCAAGATAGCCTTGCCTCTTGATACACGTAGGCTGTCGCCCTCGGGGGCTACGTTGAAGAACACCTTGTTTGAGGCGTTGTCGTACACACTGACGCCCGAATTGTCGAGATAACCAAAGCCATTAACAAAACTATAAAAGGCGAAGGGATAGGTGTAGCTCTCGCTCAGCACGTTACGGCTGAAGGCAAAGTCGGCATGGCTTAAGCCCAGCTGTGCCAGCAAGGTGGCTGCCAAGTCGGTTTGGTTCATAATCTTCTCTACCGTGAGCTTTTGTTTCACGGCACCACCCGTCCATATCATGGGTATACGGAAGAATTTCGGACTGAAGCGCTCGCCATCTTTGGGGTAGGGGATGCCGTGGTCGGGCAGCAAGATGATGAGGGTGTTGTTCCACTGCGGGGTCTGTCGGAAGCGCTTGATAAACTCGCCAATGCAGTGGTCGGTATAAGCAAAGGCGTTAAAGTGCTTGTCCTCAAACTTGTTAAAGGGCACCTCGAACGGCTCGTGGCTGCTCAGTGTGAGGAAAGCAGTAAACCAAGGCTTCTTGTTGTTCTCGCGCGCCTTCAACATATCGAACAGGTGGTTGAAGGTGATGTGGTCGGGCACACCCCACTTGCTGTAGTTGCGGTCGGCCATCGAGAAGTCGTCTTGCGATGTAAGCTTCTCAAAGCCACCAGCGCGCAGATAGCCTTGCGTGTTGGTAAAGTTGATGTCGCCACCATATAAGAAGTCGGCGCTATAGCCAGCCTTTCCCAGCGTATGGGCAATGTTGGGCAATGTTTGGCACAGGCTGGGCACCTTCATCAGCGACAGCGTGGGCAAGCCAGGGAAGGCGCTGAAGGTGCACACGGTGCCACGGTCGGTGCGGAAACTGTTGGCAAAGATGCGCGAGAAGAAGATGCCCTCGTCGGCCAACTGTTCCAGGTTGGGGTCAACACCTTTGGCGCCGCCCAATCGTTCTATCATGGTGGCGCCGAAGCTTTCCATAAATATCACCAAAATGTTGGGACGCGCAGTGTTTAACACGTAGGTGGTGCCCTTGTCGCTCTTTGGGTATAGGCCCGTCATGAGCTGTGCGCGGCGTGTTTCGTCGTAGAAGTTGAACTCGTCTTCATACCGTGCCTGTCGTTCGGTGCTTGAGAAAAGGTTGAAAGCAGGGTTGATGGCCGAAAGGTTTAAAAACTGGTCGGTGCTAAAGTAGGCGTCGCCCACATTGGCTGTCGACACGCGAAACCCTCCTCTGATAATCAAGAACAGCAGTGCTGCTATGGGCAGCGCGCACAGGGTGGCCACCAACTGTTGTCCTTTCATATTGATGCGTTGCAGTTGGTGTGGCGTGACGAGCCACAGCAGTCCGCTCATAAGGGCAGTGAGGCCAAGGATGAGCAGGACGCGCCCAATGATGTAGCCTGTTGATACGCTGGCCATCGCGTTTTTGGGCGAGTCGATATAGATGAAGATGGAGGCATCGAGCTTGCTCTCCCAAAAGGCAAAGAGCGAGAGGTCGCCAATGAAGATGAGGCTGATAAGAAACATCACAACAATATAATAAGGTGTCATGATTTTTCTAAACGGTAGGTGGCGGAACCATACCGACGCTATGGTGAGCACGAACGGTATGATGGTGAGGTATCCTGTGGTGGTGGCGTCGAGTGAGGCGCCGTGCCACATCACGCTCATATAGTCGGTTACTGAATAGCTCTTGCTGGCATTGCACAGCATGAAAATGGGCTTCTGAATGAGAAAATAAAACCACACCAGAAGAAAATAGGATAAAATATATTTTATTCGGTTCAACATATCGATCTACCTTTACTAAGAATGATGAGAATTAATAACCGCGCCCCACTGGCCCATTGCGTTGTGTGTTAACGCTCGCTACACCTATGTGCGCAATATCGATTATATGTGCAAAGTTAATTATTTATAGCACTACCGCCAAATTTTCGGTGCAAAAAAGCAGCCATGCCCCCACAATATATTAACATCAAAAACTCCACACGCGCGTATATAATAATAGGTATTCCACTACTAAACCCACTGCCAAAGGCCTGTATATTGAGCGCAAAAATGGTGTGGCTCGGAAGGTTGTAGTGAAATAAAAGTATAAATAGATGGTTTGACAAAAGGATAACAAAACACTGCTTTTTCTGTATTAGTGTTAGAAAAGCGTTGTTTTGTTGTCTTTTTGTTCTTTTAATGGCTTTTTTGCTTTATCGCTTATGCCTTGCTGTTATCTTCTTTTATGCTTCAAATACGCCAAAAAAGAATGGTAAAGGATGTTTAGACTTGATTTATGACAATTTGTATATTATTTCTGCAATTTTATTGAATAAATGTATAATGTTTTTCAAGATAATATTTACTTTTGCTATTGAATTTATAAAAAGAGCACCTTTCGTAAATTGATAAAAGCGTTGGCGGTGCTGTGTCCTTTAACTTAAAACATCGTTAAAATGCAGAAATTATACTTAAAAGCAATCTCAATCGTTTCATTCCTTTTGTTAATAGTGGCTCCATGTAGCGCACAAATGCGTAAGGTGCGTCATCATGCTGATGTGGCCGATTGGAAATTGTTGGGTACAGGACGTATGGTGGATGGCTGGGTAACCCCAGGCTTGAACCCCGAAAAAGGATCAGAATATGATCCTGCCGATTATGCTTTTGAGGTAGAAGTGTATGAGAGTGTGGCTACGCCTGGAAAATATAAGTTGGCCAGCCCCTGGACTTCAGATAAGTTTCCTTTCTTAAGTAAGAATGAAAATAAAGAAGCTCATGATATTATTATCGATGCCACCGACCCCAACTTTGTTGAGGTGGCCGCTCAGGTATCAGGATTTGTGAATGTTGATAAAACGCGTACAAATTATTCTAACCCTTTCTATATTGGTTGTGCTGGTACTTATTTTAAAACTGAGGAGGGCTATTCGAAAGGAGAAATTACAAGCTATGGCTTTAACTCAACCCTAAAAGATGGTGTGATAACCATTGTGTCGCCTCGTTTTGGAAAAACGGATTCGGGTAACTACTTTGGTTACAACTGGCAAGGCGAATATGCTACTGTTATCACACTGCCCTCTGCCGCTCCTTCTGAGCAATGGGTAGCAGCTGGAAAAGCAACCTATACCGATGGCTTTATCGTGCCTGGCTATTTAAAAGGCGTTCCTGCTGATCATAGTTGGACTGTAGATGTAGAAGAAAGTTCAGAGCAGGCTGGCCTGTATCGCTTGGTAAATCCGTACACAGCAGACAATTGCCCTTTGGCAGTATATAATGAAAACACCACACCCACTTATATAAAGATTGATGCTTCTGACCCTGAACTCGTAGTGATTGAGCCTCAATACAGCGGCTTCTCAAACAAGTTTAACGGTGGCGATATGATTAATTTCTTCGTGGGCAACGATGCTGGTGTGTATGTAGCCAATGGCGTGTCGAAGGACGATTTGAAGAAAATGTCGTCGTTTGAAGGTAAAGCCGATGTGTTTAAAGATGGCGTTATCACAATAAAAGAACCACTTTATGGTAAGGATGCTGCCTTCGAGTTTGGCTATAAATGGACGAAGGGTGATGTTGTTTTAAACTATCCTGCCACGATTGTTTTTGCTAAAGAAACAGGTGTGAAGGGCGTAGAGGTGAACGCTCTGCAGAATAACACCGAGGCTGTATACGACTTGCAAGGTGTGCGTGTGCAGAATACTGCAAAGCCTGGTCTTTATATTGTGTGTAAGGGAGGTAAAACCTTTAAGATGCTGCGACTTCTTAAGTGAAAAGTGAAAAGTGAAAAATCCATTTGCTTATAAGTGAAAAATCCATTTGCTCTTATTGAGAGAAATAGAGCTTTTCGCTTTCATACAATATGCAATTTTCGTTTAATAGAGAGATAATATTAACTTTAAAAAGACAAATGTTATGAAAAAAGTTCTACTTAGTGTTTGCATGGCCATCGCTGCCATGAGCGTTTCAGCCCAGAACCTTACTGTTCTTTCAGAGAAAACATTGCCCATGGGCAACAAAATGCAGATTGTGAAAGATGCTCAGGGACGCATCTTCCGTAAGTTGGTTAAGCCCGAAGGCTATAAGGCTGCTGCTACGGCTCCTGTTAAAGAGGCTGCTTCAGACGATATCGTAACCTTCTATGAAGGCTTAGAAAACTATCGTACCAATTTCGGTATGGATTGGATTCCTGGCGATTGGTCAGAGATTAATACCCCCGAGAATGTTCCTACAGAAGATCAGCTTGCTCATAATATTAATATGACGTGGCTTGTGTATGAGTCGAGCAATTTATATCAGGATATGACCACCGATGGAACCAAGGAGGCATTTATCCATTTTGGATATAATGATGATACTCATGGCTTGACATCTGCTGACCAAGACGAGTGGCTTGTTTCGCCTGAGGTAACATTAGCCAGCAACGAGACCTTACACTTCTTGCTGCAGGCCGATTATTTTGATGTGTATAATATTAACGACTTTGACTGGAATACAGCAACTTGGCCTAATGGGCGTGGTGAGGCTGTGAACACCTTGAAGATAATGGTGACTGAGGATGACGGCAAAAACTGGACCGAGGTATGGGACCTTGCCAAGAATGTAACCGATAAGTTGACCGAACGCGAGTGCTATGATGCCAGCGATTTGAAGATACGTCCGCAGGCTGTAGACCTCTCTGCTTATGCTGGCAAGACCGTGAAAGTGGCCTTTAGATATTGGCGTGTAGGTGTTGGGACAGGCAACTCAATGATTGTTGATGGTGTTACCATCTCGCATCCTTCGCCTGCTGGCATTGATAATGTGAAGGCTAACGGTTCTCAGAACGCTGCTGCCGAGTACTTCACTGTTAATGGTATGCGTGTTTCAAACGTTAAGCCTGCAACAAAGGGCTTGTATATTGAGCGCAAGAATGGTGTTGCTCGCAAAGTTGTGGTAAAATAAACGCACACGTTTTTCTTATAAATAAGTAATGAGGGTATTGGTACCGTAAGGTGTCAATACCCATTTTTTATTGCTTTAACTGTTTATTTCTTTAAACCTAATGTCGGGAGAATAGGGCACAGAGACCAAATAAACAGCCCCACCCCCAACCCCTCCCCGCTGGAGAGAGGAGTGAATACCCTCACTTCTTGCTGGAGGACAGGGCACGGAGACCCTGTTCTACTATGATTAGCATGGCAAATCTCAGTAGGACGGTGGTCTCCGTGCCCCGTCCTCCAGCAACCAAATAAACAGACCCCTTCCCGTCGTAGAGGGGAGTAAATAGCCTTGCAAACCATAGTAGGACGGTGCCCTCCAGAGAACCTGTTCTACTAAGATAGTGCTGGCAGTTTCTTTTAGTAATCACCTCGTCCGCTCGGCTTTGCCGCTTGCTTCAGCAAGAACTTGTCTCCTTGTCAACTATATATATAATAAGGTATATTGATTTTCCTCGGAAAAAAACTTAAAAATATTAATGAATGTTGTTGGATTATAAAAATATATTATTATCTTTGCACTTGAAAGGAGGGTGACAACGTTGGCACACTACTAAAAACTTAAAAATTGTCATCAAAATCATCGCTCCTAAATAGACAAACAACGATATACTACTCAAATCAAGCGTGAGCAAAGGGCCACGTATTTAAATTTACTATACACGAAACAATCAAATTGTCGTCAGACACAATGCTATACACATTAGAACAGAATAACCAAAAAGAGCACAATGAACACATAACAATATCTGTCAACGTGCCACTTACACTACTTAAATAATAAAGGTAACACTGGCACACAACGATAGAGAAACTTGTGCAAGTCTAAAAACAAAACGAAAAAATAATATTTACAGCATTTAGCAGCGTAACACAGGCGCGCCTCTTGAGGCATGCGGCAGTGTGCTTTCTGCATGTTAACATGGCGCTTGTAGGCCATCACGACAATAAATGTTGCCCTACTTAAGAAAATAGAGAGTATAAAACAAATTCAAACCAAATCGTTTTCAAGTATGAAACTAAAAAGAATGTATCTCATCTCAGTATTGAGCCTTATGTTAGGTTTCTTGCTGGGAGGCACGGGTGAAGCTTTTGCCCAGGCCACAAAGACAGTGTCAGGAACCGTGTCTGACGAGAAAGGCGAGCCCATTATTAGTGGTACCGTCATGGTAAAAGACACAAAAACTGCCACCGTTACCGACTTTGACGGTAACTTTAAGATTAACGCTCCCGCCAACGGTACACTCGTTATCTCGTACCTCGGCTACTTCACACAAGAGATTCCTGTTGCACAAGTTAAGGGCGGCGTTCTTAACGTACAGATGAAGCCCGAAGACACTACCCTCGACGAGCTCGTGGTTGTAGGTTACGGTGTGATGCGTAAGAGCGACGTTACAGGTTCTATCGGTATCGCTAAGGGCGACGACATGAAGAAGAACCAAAACTTCTCGGCCATCGATAACCTTCGTGGTAAGGTGTCGGGTGTAAACGTATTCTCTAACTCAAGCCAGCCCGGTGCCTATAATAATAAGGTAGTGATCCGTGGTATGGCTACCATCAATTCGTCAACCGACCCTCTCTACGTTGTTGACGGTGTTGTAATGGAAGGCTTCGGCATGATCAACCCTAACGACATCGAGTCGATGGAGGTTTTGAAAGATGCTTCTGCTACCGCTATCTATGGTGCTCGTGGTGCCAACGGTGTTATCCTCGTTACCACAAAGCGTGGTTTGAAGAACGAAGAAGGCACACGCATCAGCTATGATGGTTCATTCTCTATCAGCACTATGGCTCGTAAGATGGACGTGCTCAACGCTCAGGAGTGGTGCGACGCTTTCATGATTGGTCTTGAGAATGAAAATACATATCAAGGTAAAAATTGGAGCTTGAACCGTGCCGAATGGTTTAACGACCGCAACTACTTTGATGCTAACGGTAACCCTCTTTATGACACCAACTGGCAGGACGAGGCTACACGCACTGCTTTCTCTCACAACCATCAAATCAGCATCCAGCAGGCTGGTAAGAAGTCGTCAATGGGCGCCTTCCTTAACTATACCGACCAGCAGGGTATCGTGCTCGACACTTACAGCAAGCGTGTAAACGCTAAGATGACTTACGACGCTAATCCTACCGAGTGGCTGTCGACAGCTGTTAACCTGACCGTTAACCACACCTGGACTCACTATACTCCTGAGGACGGCGGTGGCCAGGACGCTCGTCGTACTATGATTGAGATGTTGCCTTGGTTGCCCGTTAAAGACAAGAACGGCAAGTACACTACTTCACAGAGCATTGGTGGTGGCATGTCTGATTATGGTTTCGAGGGTATGACTAACCCTGTTGCTATCCTCAAAGGCCAGACCTATGGCAACTATCGCACACAGCTCTTCGGTAACGCTGCCTTCACCTTCCACCTTCTTGATGGTCTGGATCTGAAGACACAGTTTGGTGTTGACTATCACCACAACCGTAGCACTTATTATAGCTCACGCGACCTCGTTAACCTGTCACAGGGCGAACAGGGACGTGCCTCTATCGGCAACACTGACGTGCTCTACTGGCAGGAGGAAACTTACCTTACCTATAATAAGGTATTTGATATTCATCGTATCAACGCAATGGCCGGTCTCTCTTGGCAGGAGCGCACATACGACTATAACTACATGTACACTCAGGGCTTCACTGACGACTTCTTCAAGACCTTCAATATGGGTGCTGGTACCAAGCCTAACTCACCCGAGTCAAGCTGGAACCGCTGGCGCATGAACTCTTACTTCCTCCGTTTGGCTTACACTTTGAAAGATCGCTACTCAGCTACCTTCACCGCTCGTGCCGACGGTTCATCTAAGTTTGGTAAGAACAACAAGTATGCATTCTTCCCCTCAGCAGGTCTTGCTTGGAACATCTCTCAGGAAGACTTTATGAAGGATATCAAGGCTATCAGTAACCTGAAATTGCACACCAGCTTCGGTATTACGGGTAACTCAGAGATTGATCCCTATCAGTCATTGTCTACTGTAACCACTGGTACATTGCTGCAGGGTGGTACTCGCGTTCCTTATTCATACGCAAACAAATTCAGCAATAAGGATTTGAAGTGGGAGAAGACCGCACAGTTTGACTTCGGCTTCAACCTCGGTTTGTTCCAGGATCGTTTGAACTTCGACGTTTCTTACTATCACAAGAAGACCACCGACCTGTTGCTCGACTGCCCTGTTCCTAATTCAACAGGTTATACCTCTGTATTCAAGAACATCGGTTCTGTTAAGAACCAGGGTCTCGACATCATGATTAGCGCTACTCCGTTCCGTTCAAAGGACTTTACATGGACTTCTACTCTGAACCTCAACTATAATAAGAACGAAATCACCAAGCTGGGCGAAACAAACGCTGACATAGGCTTGATGAACTGGGTAGGTGGCTACGAAGGCGTGCTGCGCGTAGGCGAGAGCATGGGTTCATTCTACGGTTATCGTCGTCTTGGCGTATGGACCAAGGAAGACTTTGCTGCTGGCAAGTGCGAGCAGAATCAGGTAGGTCGTGCTAAGCGTACTGAGACAAAGGAAATCCTGGGTAAGGGTATTCCTGATTGGACTGGTAGCTGGGTGAACACCTTCAACTACAAGAACTGGGATCTTACACTCGATATGCAGTTTGTATGGGGCGTTGAAACCATGCAGCAGTTCTACCACTCTACATACGACCGCTTCGGCATTACCAACGGTTTGAGCAACATCCTGTATGACGCTTACAATGGAACTAACCCCGGCGCTATGGAGCAGATGATTTATCTGAGCAACACCAACCACGCTGGTCAGGACACCACTATCGATTCTGCTTGGATTGTTGACGGTTCATATCTGCGTTGCAACATGTTGCAGATTGGCTATACCTTCGACCGTAGTCTTATCAAGCCTCTCGGTCTCTCTGGCCTCCGCGTTTACGCAAGTGCTAACAACCTGTTCATGCTCTGCTCAAGCGATTTCAATGGCTTCGATCCCGAGACTACCTCACAGACCGACTCTATGGGTAGCAAGTTTGGACAGAACGCTGCCTTCTTCTCTTATCCAAGAGCAAGAACCTTCACACTGGGTCTTAGCGTAGCATTCTAATCTAAGAGGTTAATTGTAAAATTGTCAAAGCAATATTCATGTAACACTTGTGTGCCCTTGCAAAAGGGTGCACACTAAAAAGAACAAAAGCAATGAAAAAGAAATTATATATAGCAGCCATAGCCTGTGCTTGCCTTGTAGGATTTTCATCTTGCGAAAGCTGGCTTGACGAGGAAAACCGTACGACCAAAACAGATGAGGTGTTCCCCACGCTGCAGAGCGATGTCGAATCGATGGTGACATCTTTGTACCGCACTGGTGCCCCGTCGGAGTTGTCAGGTGCTGGTAGCGCATACATGGGCCCATGCTCTACACTGGGTGGTATGCTTACAGGCTATTTCAGCAACGAGTATGAAGGCCAGGAGCGTACATGTGCTTATGCTCGTACGTTGACACGTCAGGAAAATACGAATACAGTATCTGAAAGCTTCAGCAGTTTGTACACCAATAGCTATAAAGCTATCCGTATTGCCAACACTGTAATACAGCGTGCTGGAAACATCACAATGTCAGAAGAAACACGTAACGAACTGATTGCTCAGGCAAAATTCTTCCGTGCTTTCAACTATTTCACATTGGTAAAGTATTTTGGCGATGTACCTTTGATTACAGAGCCTTATGCTGATGCCACTGCTGAACTGCAAATCGCTAAGTCGCCCGCAACTGCTGTATATGCAGTGATTGAGCAAGATTTGAAAGATGCTGTAAACGCTCTTCCCGCAAAGAAATTCTATGAAAATGGAAATAAGGTAGGTAAGTATGCTGCTGCTATGTTGCTCACCTCTGTTTATATGCAGGAAGGTAAGTATAGCGATGCTGCAAACAGCGTGAAGACTGTGCTTAACTCAGGTCACGCTCTTACTGCTAATGGCGACCTCGCTATGAACAGTGCTTTCAATAAGCTTCGCTCTACCGATGGTTTGGACGAGGTTATCTATGCTTACGAGTATAATGCTACTATCAGCACCAGTGGTTGGTGGCCTACCTATGCTTTCTCTGGTACAGCAGAGGGTATCTTTGATACATTCAGTTTGAGCCGTCGCGTTTATGGTGCCTCTACTCGTTTCCTCAATGTCTATGATGCTAATGACCTCCGTGTAAAGCCCAACCAGTTCTTCCACTGGGATTTCACCTTTACAAACAAAAAGGGCGTTGTGAAGAATTGGCACTCTACTGAGCCTGGTTGCTGGTATTATTATGACGAAGAGGCTATGATGAAGACTGGTCAGGGTACCAAAGATTTCAACTTCTTCCGCTATTCAGAGGCTCTGCTCGATGCTGCCGAGGCTATCGTACAGGCTGGTGGCGCTGTTACCGACGAGGCTGCTGGCTATCTGGCACAGGTTCAGGCTCGTGCTAACACTGAGGGCAAGACCGCTGAGCAGATTAAGACCGCTTTGATGGGTCTGTCTAAGGACGACTTCATCCACGCTTGCTGGACAGAGCGTCTGCGCGAGTTCCCGCTCGAGTTTAAGATTTGGGACGACTGCTTGCGTACAAAGATGTTCCCCGAAATTGCTGAACCTGCCAAGGATGCTGATGGTAAGCCTATATTCATAGGTAAGGTTGATTATGTTAACCTCGTGAATGCTAAGAACGCTTCGGGTGCTACCTTCAAGGCTACTGACCTTGTATGGCCGTTCCCGCTTACTGAGCTTCAGCGTAACAAACTGCTTGTGCAGAACGAAGGTTATGCTAAGGAGTAATGCGCCTAAAGACACATTTGATTATTAGATAAACAAGAAAGAGGAGGTGCTTTTGTTTAGCGCCTCCTCTTTTTGGCTTTCTCTCACTTTTTGCTTTTCGTTTGCTTTTAAGAGATGAAACGAGATACGTGATTGTGCAGTGATAACAATGTACAATTATCGCAATTAAACTTTTAGATATTATATAATGAACATCAAACATATTACATTGGCCTGTGCAGTTCTGATTGCCATGCCCTTAATGGCACAGAAAAAGGCCACTACAAAGGCGGCTCGCAAACAAACTGCGCTGCCCGTTTATAAGCAAGCCACGCAACCCATCGAGGCACGTGTGGCCGACCTTATCAGCCGCATGACGGTAGAGGAGAAGGTGGGGCAGCTTATCTGTCCGCTGGGATGGGAGATGTATACGAAGACGGGCAAAAACAGCGTTGAGCCTTCGGCCTTGTTTAAGCAGAAGATGAACGAGGTGCCTATAGGCTCGTTCTGGGCTGTGCTGCGTGCCGACCCTTGGACACAGAAGACGCTGGAGACAGGCTTGAATCCCGAACTCTCGGCTAAGGCTATTAACGCCCTGCAACGTTATGCCGTAGAACAAACACGCCTCGGCATACCTATCCTCTTTGCCGAAGAGTGTCCGCACGGCCACATGGCCATTGGCACTACGGTGTTTCCCACCTCGCTCACGGCAGCATCTACCTGGAACCCTTCGTTGCTATATGATATGGGTTCGGCCATAGGCCTTGAGGCGGCTGCACAGGGTTCAAATATAGGCTATGGACCTGTGCTCGACGTGGCGCGCGAGCCGCGCTGGTCGCGCATGGAAGAAACTTTCGGCGAAGACCCTTGGCTCACCTCGGTGTTGGGCACAGCTGTGGTGCGTGGTATGCAGGGCGACGACACTGCCGATAAACAACACGTTATCTGCACGCTGAAACATCTTGCTGCCTATGGCGTGCCTGAGGGCGGACACAATGGTGGCCCCGTGTATGCTGGCGAACGCCTCTTGCGCTCGCAGCTGTTGCTGCCTTTTGAGAAAGCGGTGAAGGCTGGCGCTGGCACGGTCATGACATCGTATAACAGCATCGACGGCATACCCTGCACCTCAAACCGCCACTTGCTTACCGATATGTTGCGTGGCGAATGGGGCTTTAATGGCTTTGTGTATAGCGACCTGTTGTCGGTTGATGGCATTGCTGGCATGGGGGCTGCTGCCAATAACAAGGAGGCTGCGGTGCTGGCCCTGAAGGCTGGCCTCGACATGGACCTCGGCGGTGGCGCCTTTGGCAAGAACCTGAAGAAAGCCCTTGACGAGGGCCTTATCACCATGGCCGACCTTGACCGTGCCGTGTCTAACGTCTTGGCGATGAAGTTTCGTCTCGGCCTATTCGATAACCCCTACGTTCAGCCCAAGCGTGCCCGCGAGGTATGCCGTTCTACTGAACATAAGCAGTTGGCACAGAAGGTGGCTGAAGAGGGCACCGTGCTGCTAAAGAACGATGGCATCTTGCCCTTGAGCCGAACGATGAAGCGCATTGCCGTGATAGGCCCTAACGCCGATATGCCTTATAACCAGCTGGGCGACTATACGGCTCCGCAGCCTCGCGAAGAAATTAGCACAGTGCTTGATGGCATTCGTGCCGTGGCAGGAGGCAATGTGGAGGTGGTGTATGAGCGTGGGTGTGCCATTCGCGATACCACATCGGCCGACATCCCCGCTGCTGTACGTGCTGCCGAAGGTGCCGACGCTGTGGTGCTGGTGGTGGGCGGATCGAGCGCTCGCGACTTTAAAACAAAGTATATTGCTACGGGTGCCGCCACTGTCGACGAGAGCAAGACTCTCTCTGACATGGAGTGTGGCGAAGGTTTCGACCGTGCTACGCTGTCGCTTTTAGGTAAGCAAGAACAGCTTATCGAGGCGGTGGCAAAGACGCGCAAGCCGCTCGTTATTGTGTATATTGAGGGCCGTCCGCTGCTCATGAACCGCGCTGCAGAGGTGGCCAACGCCTTGCTCACAGCATGGTATCCAGGCGAACAGGGTGGCAAGGCTATTGCCTCTATTCTGTTTGGCGATGTCAATCCCTCGGGTCGTCTGCCGGTCAGCATCCCGCGCAGCGTGGGTCAGCTGCCTGTTTATTACAGTCAAAACATAAAACGCGACTATATGGACGAGAAGGGTGCACCGCTCTATCCCTTTGGTTATGGCTTGAGCTACACACAGTTTGCTTATTCTGACCTCACCATTACGCCTAACGCTGAACCCTCTATCATGCCGCTGGTTGACCCGCTTACGGTGTCGCTCTCTGAAAGGTCGGGTGCCGTGCGTGTGTCGCTCACCGTTAAAAACACTGGCAATCGCAGTGGCCACGAGGTGGTGCAGCTTTACCTCTCTGACCGCGCTGCCACGGTGTCGCAGCCACCTTTGCAGCTTCGTGCTTTCAAGAAGGTGTGCCTTGATGCGGGCGAAAGTCAGCGCATTGAGTTTACCCTTGGCTTCGACGAACTCTCGCTCATCAACCAGGAGATGAAACGTGTGGTAGAGCCCGGCGAATTTGAGGTGCTGGTAGGTGCCTCGTCGTCAGATATTCGTCTGAAAGAACACTTCGTGGTAACGCGATAATGAAAAGCATTGAACAGGAGGGTGTGTAGATACATACTTCTGACTTTGCAAAAAACATATGAACAATGATAAGAAATGTAAACGCTACTGATGCACAGGCCATTGCCCACATATATAACCATTATGTGCTAAACACCAACATTAGTTTTGAAGCGCAAACTGTAACCACGGCCGATATGCTGCACCGCATTACCAGCATATCGGCCCAATATCCCTACCTTGTTTATGAACACGAGGGCCACGTGGTGGGCTACTGCTATGCGCACCTATGGAAAGAGCGCGTGGCTTATAGCCAAACGCTTGAAACCACCATCTATCTGCACCCCGATTATTGTCATAGGGGCATAGGAAAGCGGCTTATGCAGCAGCTTATTGAACAGTGCAGGGCGCAAGGCTTTCATGCGCTGATAGCTTGTATAACAGGAGGCAACGAGGGCAGCATAGCCTTGCACCGAGCGCTGGGCTTTGAACAAAGGTCGTGTTTTAAAGAGGTGGGACGCAAGTTTGGTGCGTGGCTCGATGTAGTTGACCTTGAACTTATCTTACGAGCCTAAAAAGGTTAACATTCGTTTAAAAAGCAGTGGTAAATAAAAAAGGGTATTGAAAATATTTGCTATTATCAAGTTTTTTCTTTTCCTTTGCAACGTTATAGCTAAAATGCACAGTTATAGCTATAATGCACACACTGGCTGGTTTCGTGTAGATGTGGCCATGCGTGGTATGCATTAGCATGAAAAAAAGAAAATACCTAAAAATAAAAACTAAAAACATTATTATGCCTAAAGAAACAAAAGCCCTGCTGGATGGCTCCTTTAATGTGAGGAAGGCCATCATGTTTACGATAGCGGTCATCATTACCGCTGTGTTATGGAACCTTCCTCTCGACGCCTATGGCATCGACGGCCTTACGGTGGTGCAAGAACGCATTATTGCCATTTTTGCTTTGGCCACCATCTTGTGGATAACCGAGGCTATACCCTCATGGGCAACATCGGTGAGTGTTATCGGATTGTTGCTATTCACCACTTCGAACAGCGCGTTTAATTTTATGCGTGAGGGCATTGACAAGAGCGAACTGCTGAACCACACCTCTATTATGGCTACTTTTGCCGACCCTATCATCATCTTGTTCTTGGGTGGTTTTATCTTGGCTATTGCCGCCACTAAGTCGGGCCTTGATGTGCTGCTGGCACGCACGCTGATAAAGCCTTTTGGTACGAAGAGCGAAAACGTGCTGCTGGGCTTCATCCTCATCACGGGCGTGTTCTCAATGTTTGTGAGCAACACGGCCACGGCTGCCATGATGCTTACCTTCCTTACCCCCGTGTTTCGCTCATTGCCCCCCGATGGTAAAGGACGTATTGCACTGACATTGTCGATACCCGTAGCCGCCAACATAGGTGGTATGGGTACACCCATCGGCACACCACCCAACGCCATTGCACTGAAATATCTGAACGACCCCAATGGCCTTGACCTTAACTTGGGCTTTGGCGAGTGGATGGCTTTTATGATGCCGCTCACCATTGTGCTGCTGCTCATTGGCTGGATGCTGCTGAAGAAGTTTTTCCCTTTCACAAAAAAGAATATTCATCTTACCATTGGTGGCGAGCTGCAACACAACTGGCGCACCGTGGTGGTGGCTATCACCTTCGTGGTTACGGTGGCACTGTGGATGCTGGATAAGGTAACAGGCGTGGGTGCCAATACTGTGGCTATGCTGCCCATCGTGGTGTTTGCCATCACGGGTGTGGTAACGGCTAAAGACCTGCAAGATATTAACTGGAGCGTTATCTGGATGGTGGCTGGTGGTTTTGCACTGGGTTTGGCCTTGAACGAATCGGGTCTGGCCGAGAACGCTATTAAGAGTATTCCCTTCGGATCATGGTCGGCGTTGGCCATCCTTATCATCTCGGGTCTTATCTGCTACCTGCTCTCCAACTTTATTTCAAACACGGCTACCGCAGCGCTGCTGGTGCCTATCCTTGCTGTGGTGTGCAAGGGTATGGGCTCGTCGCTCGACAGCATTGGTGGCACCCCCACCGTGCTTATCGGCATTGCTGTGGCGGCATCGGTAGCTATGGCGTTGCCTATCAGTACGCCTCCTAATGCTATTGCTCACTCAACGGGTTTGGTTGAACAAAAGCAGATGATGAAGATTGGTGTTACCATGGGTATCATTGGTTTGGTGCTGGGCTACACCTTGCTCTTTGTCTTGGGCGAGATGCATCTACTGTCGCGCTAAAACAATACGACATTAAATAATAAAAGAACAACAAGAACATCTTTTTTTCCTTGGTAACACATAGTTGTGTGTTTGGAAAAAAGGTGTTCTTGTTGTTCTTTCTTTTTGGGGGATATGCCCGCAATGTACGGCTTAATACATCAGCGCTCGCACCTGCGACACAGCCAGTTGTGCATCGCGTTCGGCCTCAAGCAATGCTGTGCGAGCCGAATAGTAGAACGACTGTTCAAGAAGATAATTGAGCACCGACAGCTGTCCTGCCTCCAGCGAGCGACGCAAGAGGGCATCGTTGGTTGTAGCGGCAAGGTGGTTTTTCAGTTGCTGAGTAGTGGCGTTAAGGTCGGTGGCTTGCATGTAAAGCTGGTCGAGTGTTGACAACTGCTGTTGGCGAGCGTCGGCCAGGCTCAGCTGGCTGGCCACCTGTGTGGCACGTGCTGCCTTCACCTTGCGACGGGTGTTGCCCCACAGAGGGATGGAAAGGCCTATGCTCGGACCGCTATAGTTGTTGTCTTTGATGTATTCGCCCTGAAAGCCCACCGTAAACTCGGGCATGCCTTCAACCTTGGCCAATTTTACTGCTGCTGTGCTCTGTGCCAGCGAGGCTTCGGCCTGTGCCATGGCAGCAGTGTGTGGCATGGCCTCTTTCAGTGTGGCCAGTGGTGGTAGCGCAGTGGTGGCAGGGTAAACGGTATCGGGCATGGTGATGGGTGCTCCTCCATTCAGGCGTTGCAAGGTTTGTGCCACGGCGGCACGGTCGGCCTTGGCGCGTTGCAGTTCGGCCTCGCTCACCGCTGTGTTCAACCTCACCTTATTCAGTTCAATAAGGTTTACGTCGCCATCGGTATATTTTTTTTCATACATCAGCATAATGTTGCGCGCCTCGTGGCAGCGGGTTTCCAGTTCTGCCTGCAAACGGTTGTAGTAAACCATCTGCACAAGGGCGGCATCGGCCTCGCTCATCACCTTCTGAAATGCTACTCTATATTCGGCCATGGCGGCTGTATTGGCTGCCTTTGACAGCTTGCGACGACGCCCTGTGAGCACACCCCAGTCGAGCGACTGTGTTACGGCCACATTGGTGCGAGGCTCTACCCCCTTAGGGCTACCAAACATATAGGCCACCTCGGCCTCAGGGTCGGGTAGGGCATTGTCGGCACTGTTGGCCAGTAAGGTGGCTTGCAGTTGGGCGTGCATGGCCTTCAATGTAGTGTTGTTACGGGCTATGGCTTGCATTTCATTGGCCCAAACTGTGAACGAGGTAGTGGGCACAGTCTCTGCTTCGCCTCTTTTCATGGCCTCGGCCTCTTGCCCCCACGCCGTTAGAACCGATGCCGAGAGCAAGAGCGAAGCCATGACATTTTTATATATTATATGTGTCATTTTATGATCAAAAATGGTTTTATACAGTAACGTTGTTCTCTTTCTGCACCTTCATAGGCGCCATGAGCGGCACAATAACAAGGTTGAGCAGTGTGCTGGTGAGCAAGCCACCCAGCATTACTTGTGCCATGGGGCTTTGTATCTCATTGCCAGGCAGGTGGCTGCCTAAGGCTAAGGGGATGAGGGCCAAGCCCGAACTGAGAGCCGTCATAAGAATGGGCAGCAAACGGTCGAGCGAGCCACGCACCACCACCTCGCGATGGGAGAGGCCATGGCTGGACAATTCGTTATACCTATCAACCAGCAGCATACCGCCACGTGTGGCCATGCCAAAGAGCGAGATGAAGCCAATGATGGCGGGTATGCTGATGACGCCACCTGTTACCACCAGCGCCATAACGCCACCTATGAGGGCGAGCGGCAGGTTCAGCAGCACCACCACGCTCTGCTTCCATGAGCGAAACTGCAGGTAAAGCAGCAGTAAGATAACGATGATGCTCACCACCGAGAGACCCAGCAACAGGCGCGAGGCAGCGGCTTCGCTCTCAAACTGTCCGCCATATTCTACGCGGTAGCCGTCAGGCATCTTCACCTTTGTTTCAATGGCTTGGCGCATATCGTTTACCACGCTGCGCATATCGCGCCCCTGTGCATTGGCCGATACCACCAACTTGCGTTGTGCGTTCTCACGACTAATGGTGTTGGGACCTGCCGACGATTCGATGTCGGCCATGTCAGAGAAGGCCACCTGTCGGCCATCGCCCGTGTCGATAAGCATATCGCGAATATGGTCTATCGAGTTGATATCTTCGTCGGCCATGCGTACGGTGAGGTCGAAGGTCTTGCCGCCATCTTGCACTTGGCTCACCACCTCGCCACCTAAGGCCACGTTTACACACTCGGCAAACTGTGGCAAGGTGATGCCATAGCTGGCCAGCAACGTACGGCGCGGGCGTATGATGAGCTGTGGGCGGTCAACCTGTTGCTCTACGTTAAGGTCGGTCACACCCTCAATGTCGTGGGTGGCTTGCTGTATCTGCATGCCCAGCGAGTGTAGGGTGGTGAGGTCGGGGCCAAAAATCTTGATGGCAATGCCCGCCTTGGTGCCCGACAGCATGGCATCGATGCGGTGCGAGATGGGCTGTCCTATCTCTACGTTTACGCCAGGCAGCGTGCGCAGTTTGGCACGAATGTCGGCCATCACCTCGTCTTTACTACGGTCTTTCAGTGCGAAGGGCACCTCCATCTCGCTGGTATTCACGCCCAGAGCATGTTCGTCGAGCTCGGCACGGCCTGTCTTGCGTGCCACATCCTTCACTTCGGGCACCTGTAAGAGCAGCTTCTCGGCCTGCTCGCCTATGCGGTCGCTCTCTTCAAACGACACGCCTGGCAGCGTGCTCACATTGATGGTGAACGATCCCTCGTTGAAGGGCGGCAAGAACGAACGTCCTAAACTGAAAAACAGCACCAGGGTGAGGGCTACCACAGCGCCTGTGCCTATCAAGATGGCACGCTTGGGGCCATCAAGCACTTTTATGAGCAACTGTTCGTAGCGCATCTTCATGGCTTGCACCCAGCGTGGCTCTTCGGTGCGCGCATGCTGACCGTCTTGTTGAGGGTCGGTAAGCAGATAGGCGCAGAGCACAGGAGTAAGGGTGAGGGCTACCAGCGTAGAGGCAAACAACGAAACAATGAAGCTAATGCCCAGCGGTGCCAGCATGCGGCCCTCGAGTCCTGAAAGGAAGAACAGGGGCACGAAGCTCACCACGATGATAAGTGTTGAATTGAGGATGGGCATACGCACCTCGTGCGAAGCATGAAAGATAACGTCGATTTTGCTTTGCCGTTGTTCCTTAGGCAGGAGGGCGTTTTTGCGTAGACGTTTAAACACGTTCTCAACATCAACAATAGCATCGTCAACCAGCGAACCAATGGCAATGGCCATACCGCCAATGCTCATGGTGTTGATGGTGAGGCCCATAGCGTGCAGCACCAGCATGGTGATGAGCAACGACAAGGGAATGGTGACGAGCGAGATAATGGTGGTGCGAGCGTTCATCAAGAAGATGAACAGGACGAGCACCACGAAGATGCCACCCTCAATCAGCGACTTCTTAATATTTGAGATAGACGAGTCGATGAAGTTTTGCTGACGATAGAGCTGCGTGTTTACCTTTATATCTTTAGGCAATGACGCTTGCATCTGTGCCACCACGGCATCCAGTTTCTTGGTAAGTTCCAGCGTGCTGGTTGATGGCTGCTTGGTAACGGTGAGCAGCACGGCAGGCTTGCCCGACACTGAGGCCAAACCCATCTTGGGGCTCTTCGGACCCATCTGCACATCGGCAATGTCGGACAACACAATGGGTTGCCCCTTGGGGGTAGTGCCCACCACGGCTTGCCCCATTTGCTGGGTGCTGCTGGTTGACAGCATACCGCGCACAATATATTCGTTTCCGCGCTCATACAGCACACCGCCCGAGGCATTGCGGTTCATGTTGCGGGTGGCATCCATCACCTGTGTAAGCGTAACACCATAATGGCGCATACGTTCGGGGTGCAAGCGTATCTGATATTCCATCAGGTCGCCCCCCATCACCGTTACCTGTGCCACGCCACCCGTAGAGAGCAGCTGCGGACGTATGGTCCAGTCGGCCAAGGTGCGCAGGTCGCCCAGCGAGGTTGAGTCGGCCGTTAAGCCAATAAACATCACCTCGCCCAAGATGCTCGACTGTGGGCCCAGCGTGGGCTGTCCTACGCCTGAGGGCAAGGCGTCGCCAATGGTGGCCAACTTCTCTGACACAATTTGTCGGTCGCGATAGATGTCTGTTCCCCACTCAAATTCTACCCACACCACTGAGAAACCTGTGGTAGACGATGATCGTACGCGGCGCACATCGGTGGCGCCATTTACAGCGGTTTCTATCGGGAAGGTTACGAGGCGTTCTACCTCTTCTGATGCCATGCCCTGCGCCTCGGTCATCACCACCACGGTGGGGGCGTTGAGGTCAGGAAAGACATCCACTTCCATCTTGCTTGCCGTCCACATGCCCACAATTATCAGCAGCACGCTGAAGAAAAGGATGACAGGGCGGTTATGCAATGAAAAAGATATTATCTTGTTTAGCACAATTCTTGAATGTTAATTCGGTAAATAATGGTTTAAACCCTATATCTTCGATATGTGTAATAGTTGACGAGTTGACGAGTGACGAGTTGACGAGGAGATTTGCCTTGTTGGTTTTATGCTTTGTAAACAGCAATTATCAAGGAGATTTGCCTTGTTGGTTTTATGCTTTAACAGCAATTATCAAGGCAAAGCAAATCTCCTTGTCTGCTTGTTTACTCGTCACTCGTCAACTAAACTTAATGATGATGTCCCTCTGGCACTACGCTGGCACTGGCTGCTAAGCGCACCTGTGTGGCACCCTGTGTTACCACCTTGTCGCCAGCCTTCAGGCCGCCCAATATCTCGATACGTTTCCCATCGGTGGCGCCTGTTTTTACCTCTACGCGGCGATATACGTCGTGGCCCGTCTGCACATATACAAAGAAAAGGCCCTGTGCCTCGGTTACCGCTGCCGACGGTACGGTCAGCACACCGCTGCGCTGCGCACCGAGCAGATATACTTCAGCAAAGCTACCTGCCACAATGTCGCCACTGTTGTTAAACTCGAAGATGACGGGCACAAAGAAGTCGTCGGTGTCAGAGGCTTTTCCCTTCGACACCAGTCGGCCACCCAACTCGCTGATTGAATAGATGCGATGGTCGCTGTCGTAAGCCATGCGGAAGTTGGCCGATACAATGTGTGGCAACATGCCATAGCAGCGCTCGGGCACATCGGCACGCAACTGCACATGTCGGCTTTGCGTCACCGTGGCTAAGGCCTGACCCGCCGATACATAGTCGCCAGGCTTTACGAGCAGGTTTTTAATATAGCCACTGATGGGGGTGGACATAGCGCGACGTTGCGCTGCCGACCCTAAACTCTTAGCCGTGGCCGACGCTGCCTCATAACGTTGGCGCGCATCTTCCAGTTCGCGTTGCGAGATAATGTGGTCGGTGGCCAACTTCTTAGCGCGCTCATAGGCCAGCTTGGCGGCCTTGGCTTCGCTCTGTGCCACGGCGGCGGGGTTGCCGTCGGCCATCTGTTGGGCATCAATCACAAACAGTGTTTTTCCTGCGTTTACAGCCACGCCCTCGGTTAGGCTCTTTCCTGTAAAACTTACTATGCCTGGCATCGTAGCCGTTACCGTAGCCTCGGCACCCTGAGCAGGCAGCACACGTCCGCTCACGTGCACCACTTCGGCAAAGGTTGTGGGCTGCAGCGTTTCAACCTTCAGGTTGCACGCCTTGGCTTGTGCATCGGTAAAATGAATATCATCGGTGCCGTGCTCGTCATGGGCATCGGCTTTAGTGGTTTCATGCTCGTCGGCATCATGGTCGTGGTCGTGGTCGTGGCCATCGTGGGCACCATGACACGCCAGCAACGACATAGCTGCAATGGCAGCCATGCACACGCTTAAATATTTTATGTTCATTGTTCTTGTTGTATTTTTTGGTTGTCAGTATGATGATAATTGCCCAGTTCTTGCTTAGGCAAGCGGCAAAACTAACAGCATGTCATAGACATGCGAAACTTGAGTTTTTACAATACAACAAGAGTAGGAGGGCCGCGTCGTTTCCAGTGCTTGGCGTGGCAGCCAGCCAGCAATGCAGCATTGGCCGACACAAAACCGTTTGTGCCAGTAGTTGCAAAAAGATATGAATAAAAATAATGATTGTTCCAAAAGTCGGGAGAAAGGCACAAAGGGGTTCCTCCACCAAAGCCATCATTGCCGCCAAAGCCTCCGCCCATATTATCATGAGCCAGCTGTGTAGTAAAATCTTTTTGGCCTATGGGTAAGAACAGGTGGTGCTGTTCAAGCTTTAGGTTGTGACAATGATGCGTATGCTCATCGTTTATGCGCCCATCTTTTTGGCACATCTGTACCGACACGCAAAACGCTCCACCCTCGTGATGATGGTGGGGAAGAAGCACGAGCACGAGCAACACCACTGTGGCTAATGCCGCCAAATATTTGCGTACGGATGATTTCACAATGCAAAATTACTACTTTAATTTTGCAATTGGGTTGCAAACTTGTGCTTTATATTATTTTATGATTTTCTTTTCTGAAACACAACACGCCCTGTAAAGACAAAAGCCATAAACGAATGGGTCTTTAGCCTTTACAGGGCGCATAAACATTTATAGATAATTGAATTTCTTACAGACAGTTGGTCTTCTCGTGGCCCATCTGCATCACATAGGTAAGGTTGATATCCTTATCAAACATGATGATGTCGGCATCTTTACCTTCTTCGATAGAACCCTTGCGGTCAAACACACCCATAATCTTGGCAGGCGTTTCGCTGGCCATGCGGAAGACGTCAATCATTGGAATTTCGGCCTTCAAGATACTGGTGCGAATAAGGGTGTCCATGGTGGCGATAGAACCTGCCAATGCCGAGTGGTCGGCCAGCTTGCACACGCCATCTTCAAGGATAACGCGGGGCTCGCAGGTAACCTCGCCATTGCAAGCAGCATACGCCAGCGAGTCGGTGATGAGCGCCATCTTCTCTACACCCTTAATCTGATATACCACGTGCAGCATCACAGGGGGCACATGTATGCCATCGGCAATGGTTTCTACCGTCATATCTTGCAAGGCATACACGCTCTCAACGGTGCCAGGCACCTTAAACTCGTGCTCCTTATACACCACTGGCATGGCGTTATAGAAATGGGCGGCGTGGGTCATGCCTGCATTATGTGCTGCCTCTACCGTTTCAAAGGTAGCGTGCGTACAGGTGAGAGCGGTGAGCACTCCATGATGTCGGCAAGCCTCAATAAACTCGATTGAGCCAGGCAGCTCAGGAGCCTCGTCCCAGCGTTTGATGCAGGGATTATTGTCGAGCAGTGGCTTATACTTCTCGGGTTCGGGTGCTTTGCTCAGTTCTGGGTCGAGCACACGTGCCTGAGCTGGGTTCAGATAGGGGCCTTCAATATGCAAACCAAGCACGGGGCTATCTTCCTCGTCCATCAGTTTTTGGCATGTTTTACAAGCCGTTTCTATCATAGGCACTGTCGATGTTGACAGTGTAGGATACATTGCTGTGGTGCCATGTTTTACATGGGCGTTGACAGCAGTGCGGAAGGCTTCTTCCGAGCCCTCTACAAAGTCGCGACCACCACCGCCGTGTGTGTGCATATCAATTCCTCCAGGCACTACATAGCAGCCTTTGGCATCGATAATTTCAGCACCTACGACGTGTAAGTTGATATTTGACACGGCTCTAATCTTATTGCCGTCGATGATTACGGATCCGCCATCGAGCCACCCCTTTGGGGTCAGGATACGGCCATTGACTATTTGCTTCAGCATATTTTTATTAGTTGACGAGTTAACAAGTTGACGAGTTGACGGGTTGATAAGTTGACGAGTGATGACAAGCGCTTGCTAAACCCTCATTACAGTTCGTTGGTAACCTCGTTACCCATCTGCATAACGTAGGTGAGCTTGAGATCGTCGTCGAACATCATGATGTCGGCATCTTTGCCATCTTCCAGCGAGCCCTTACGGTCGAATACGCCCATAATTTTAGCAGGCGTTTCGCTGGCCATACGGCAAGCATCGGCCATAGGTATGTTAGCCATCTTCACGCAGGTGCGTATGAGACGGTCCATGGTGGCGATAGAGCCTGCCAGCGCCGAGTGGTCGGCCAGTTTGCACACACCATCTTCAAGAATAACGCGGGGGTCGAAGGCTACACCCTCGTCGCTTGCGGCACAAGCCAGCGAGTCGGTGATGAGGGCTGTCTTCTCTACACCCTTAATTTGATAAACCACGCGTAACATAACGGGGGGCACGTGTATGCCGTCGGCAATCACCTCAACCGTCATTTCGGGCAGTGCATAAACGCTCTCTACGGTGCCAGGCACTTTAAACTCGTGCTCTTTATACACCACCGGCATGGCGTTATAGAAGTGTGTGGCGTGCATCATGCCCGCATTGTGGGCGGCTACCACATCTTTATAGGTAGCGCGTGTATGGCCGATAGAGGCTAACACGCCGTGCTTGCAACAAGCCTTGATAAACTCGATTGAGCCAGGCAGCTCAGGAGCCTCGTCCCAGCGCTTGATGCAAGGATATTTTTCAAGTAGGGGTTCATATTCTTCGGCTACAGGAGCCTTAATCCACTCCGGAATTTGTGCGCCAGCCTGTTTGGGGTTGAAGTAGGGGCCTTCGAGGTGCAAACCGAGCACAGGGCTGTTCTCCTCGTCCATCATCTTCTGACAGGTTTCGCAAGCGGCCTCAATCATGGGCACAGTTGAAGACGACAGGGTGGGGAATATTGAGGTGGTACCGTGCTTCATGTGGGCATTAATGGCCACGCGGAAAGCCTCTTCTGTGCCCTCCATAAAGTCGCGTCCGCCACCGCCATGCACGTGCATTTCAATACCGCCAGGCACTACATAACAGCCTTTAGCGTCGATTATTTGTGCGTCTACAATAAAGAGATTGCTGTTTGACACGGCCTTAATTTTATTGCCGTCGATAATTACTGAGCCACCTTCAAGCCATCCCTGAGGTGTAAGGATGCGGCCGTTAATAATTTGTTTAAGCATAATTATATGTTTAGTTGTGAGAACCTCTCAAGCTGCAGTTTTCGGGTTTAATAGATATTTGCAACACTTTTTGAGTTCATTCTTAGATTTCAAAGACAAAGATACATATAATTTTCTAACCTTCTGCCATAAACCATCGATTATCTACCTCCATTCTTCCTTTTGGCCTTTCTTTTGCTATATCGACACGACAAACGCAAAGGTTTGTTTTAAATCAAGTGTTTTTTAATGGTTATGCTCATACATTGCTGCGGTAAAGCAGTATTTTAAAGAAGCAGCCATCACAACACGCCACCGTCGATATCGTTGTTCCCTGGCCTCGAATTCATCATCAGAGTCGGTGTCTTTCTTTCTTCTTTTTCTTCTTTTTGGGGTAGTAAATGCTCTAACTTTAAGGAAAAGTCGTTATGAAAATGTGATGATTGTTTGAAAAGTCGTCAGGAAAATGTGATAATTGTCTAAAAATTCGTTAGGAAAATGTGATGATTGTTTGAAAAGTCGTTATGAAAATGTGATAATATTAGTTAAAAGTCGTCTGTAAAATGTGATAATGTTGTCATAATTTGCTGATTGTTAGTATTTTTGCAAAAAAATGAACAAAGATGGAAAGAATACTTATAAGTGAACTGCAAAAATGGAAAGAAAAATGCGACCGTAAGCCCCTTATCCTTCGAGGTGCACGACAGGTAGGCAAAACCTGGTTGCTTAAAGATTTTGGTAAGCGGTTTTTCAAAAACGTTTGCTATATCAACTTTGAGCAAAAGGATGTTTTAGGTGCAATTTTTGAAGGCACACTATCGCCACAACGTATTATTGAACAGCTATCTGTGTATACAGGAAGCAAAATATTGCCTAACGATACGTTATTAATTTTTGACGAGGTGCAAGAGATGCCACGAGCCTTAACTTCATTAAAATATTTTGCAGAAGAAGCACCCGAATACGCCATTTGCTGCGCTGGTTCTCTGTTAGGAGTGGCGTTGCATGAAGGTACCTCATTTCCCGTAGGCAAAGTAGAATTTCTTGATCTCTATCCCCTTTCTTTTCATGAGTTTCTATTGGCCAATGGAGAGGAGATGTTGTTAAATTATATTTTAAGAGATGGTCATCGTGATTTGGATCCATTTACAGAGAAACTTACCGACTATTTAAAGAAATACTTCGTGATAGGCGGTATGCCGTCGGCCATTTTGAAATGGTTAGACACGCACGACTTCTTTGATGTTGATGATGTGCAAAAACAGTTAGTGGCAGCCTATGAAAACGATTTCTCCAAGCATGCGCCGAAGCAGATGATAGAGAAGATAAGATATGTATGGGACAGCATACCATCACAACTTGCCAAGGAAAATAAAAAGTTTGTTTATGGTTTGGTGCGTGATGGAGCTCGCGCAAGAGAATATGAAGACGCTATAATGTGGTTGAGTGATGCAGGCGAAATTATACGTACATATAATATTAGTAAGCCGGATGTTCCACTCAAAGCTTATGCCGACTTAAAGTCGTTTAAAGTGTTTTTATTAGACGTAGGGTTACTTAGATGTATGAGTGGCGTTTCGCCTAAAGTGATACTCGAAGGTAGTCGTATATTTGAAGAATTCAAGGGAGCACTGACTGAACAATATGTATGTCAAGAGTTACAATTGTTCAAACGTCTACAAACAAATTATTATTGGACCTCTTCGTCAACGGCAGAAATCGACTTCCTTATTTCTGACGGTATGGAGGTGTATCCGCTTGAGTGTAAAGCGGGCTTAACCATGAATGCGAAAAGCTTGAAGGTGTATCGACAAAAGTATATGCCCAAATATGCTTTGCGCACAAGTTTGCTACCATATTCAAAAAATGAAGAAGAAGGTATTATAAACCTTCCGTTATACCTTCTCTTTGCTTTACCTGCTGAGTTGTGAAAGAAAATTTAGGGCCAGTGTTATCAATTGAGAGCCTGAAAGGTGACAAGCAGATAGCGGAGTACAGGGCACAGAGTCCCTGTACTACTAATGCAAGCTTGATGTCGTGGCATATAGAAAAAGTAGGACGGTGGCCTCCGCGCCCCGTCCTCCAGCACCCAACCTGCATAAACGAAAAAATCTCATAAATCATTTCTGATTTATGAGATTTCTTTCGGGTGGCAGGTGGGACTCGAACCCACGACATTCAGAACCACAATCTGACGCTCTAACCAACTGAACTACGGCCACCGTGTTAGCGCTTATGTTTTTTAAGCGAGTGCAAAGGTACGGCATTTATTTGAATTGACCAAATAAAATGCCGTTTTTTTTATCTTTTTCCTTTACTTTTTCTATTTTGCGGGCTGTGCAGGGGCCTGAGGTGCTGCTGGAGCCTGTTGTGCACCAGCTGCCGGAGCCTGTTGTGCCCCTGCTGCGTTCTGCTGTGCGCCTGCTGCTGGAGCCTGCTGGCTAGCGCCAAAACCAGGAGCATTGTTGGGGTTTGTTGTCTGTGTTTCGGTAGCGGTCTTCTCCATTACGCTCTGGTCAACGGTAGAAGTGGGTGCTGTGTAAGCGCAGATAACGCTGATGATAACCATGGCAGCGGCAAGACCCCATGTGGTTTTCTCAACCACGTCGGTAGTTTTGCGTACACCCATGATAGAGTTAGAAGAAGAGAAGTTTGAAGCCAATCCTCCACCTTTTGATTCCTGGATGAGCACGATGCCAATCATCAGCAGTGCTACAATCACTATCAGAATGACGAATAATGTGTAAATCATTTTTTGTTATTTATTTTATTATTATTTTATTGTTATAATTGTCTTTATTTCTTGCTGTTTGCTTCGTCGTTGACGATCAGTTTTTCTAAAAATCTGATTTGGTCTGCAAAGTAAGCATTTTTTTTTGGATAATTCAAATTTAATCGTTGAATAATTTCAAGAGCCTTTGAATATCTGCCCTGTTTGATGTAAATTTTGGCCAAAGTCTCGGTAAAGAAGCCATCATCGCCGTTTGCAGCGCCATTATTGTTGTCTTCAATCTGTGGTACAAATTCGGGCGTTTCTTTCAGCGTAATCTTACCGCCATCGTTGTTGATAAAGTTGTCGATGAGGCTCTGACCTTTCATTTGCGGAGCGTTTTCTTTCTCCTCGTTCTTTTCTTCTTCGGTCTCACTATCAAGCAGAAAGGCCACATAGTCGACGGCAGCGTCGGCGGGTGTTGGCTTTCGCCGTTTTGTTTCGGGCTTTTGGTCGGCGGGTATCTGGTCGAGAAAGTTGTCGATAAGCGATAGTGTTCTACTTTCGCCTCCTGTTTTCTCGTTGCTGGCGGGCTGTGGCTGGCGGGTGTCGTGCTCGGCGGGTGCCAGGCCATAGTGTACGGCCTCTACCATTTCAAACAGCTTTTCGCGGTTGGTAATGTATATGGCAGCGCGTCGTAGCTCTTCGTCAAACGACGAGTCGTGCAGCAGATACAGGTTTTTCAGCATCAGCAGCCGTGCCGTTTGGTAGTAAGGATAGAGCGCAACCATGTTACGGAGATCGTACAGGGTCTCCTTGTCCATCGTTTCAGGGTGGTTGATAAGTTGCGTCAAGTCCATTACTCTTTATATATATAAATAGGTGTATTACCAGTTGGCCACGGTGGCGTTAAAAATTTGTTCGGTGAGGTCTTTAACCATCTGTGTTACCAGTTCTTCTTGAACCGCGTTCAGGCTTTGCGTTGTTTCGTACGATTTAGTGGCCGTAAACGAGCGTTCAAAGTCTTCATTATGGTTTATGTTATTGGTAAATCGCACGTTCACAGTGATTGACAGTTCGGTTTGTGCCGAATGTCCTTCGCTTGATACCGACTTGTTGCGCTGTGTGTATTGCGTAATTTCGCCTTCAATCTTCAGGTCGCCGTTGCGTCGCACCTGCGATAGGCGTGTGTGGTTAGCAAAGATATCTTTCAGCTGGTTGTTGAACATAGGGCCCATAGGTCCCCACACATAGCTCGACCGAATGGGGAAGTCGGCTATCTGTATGGTTTTTGTCTTGCTGTAGTCGATGCTGGCACCGTTAAATTTGTACGATACCGAGCACGCCACGGCGCACCAGCAAAGCACCATTGCCAGCATAGCAGTGTGTGCGCGATGGCTGCATTGTGCCACGGCGTTTCGTGTATGTTGAAAAAACTTATTTGTCCAAGCCATATTGTTTAATTCGTCTATACAGCGTGCGGTCAGAGATGCCCAGCTCTTTTGCTGCTTTCTTACGGTTGCCACCGTTGCGGTCAAGTGCGCGCTCTACCAGTTGGCGTCCCAGGTCGTTCAGGTTCAGGCTGTCGGTGTCTTTAATCTCTTCGGCCTCAACCTCTTCTATGCGGTTGCCTCGCATGGGTGTTGCGGTGCCAGAATAGTTGGCAGGTGCAAGGGCGTGATAGGGTTGTGCGTAGGTGTCGACGGGCGTTTCAGTTTTCTGTTCGTTCATCTGCTTGCGCATATCGTTCATCTCGCGTCGCATTTCCGACACGTTGCCCCGCAGCTCATACAATATTTTGTATAGCAGCTCGCGCTCGTTTTCATACGAGTGGTTGCCCTGGTTAGGTATCATGGCCAGCTGTGTGCTCTCGGGGTCTTCGGGTATGAAGTGTCGCAACCCGTTAGCATCAATCTCGCGTTTTTCGCTCAGCACCGATATCTGTTCAGTAATGTTTTTTAGCTGTCTAACGTTGCCTGGCCACTTATATTTCAGCAGTAGGCGTTTAGCATCGTCGGTAAGGGTGATGCGCGGAATGTTATATTTCTCGGCCATCTGCATGGTGAACAGGCGGAACAGCAACAGTATGTCTTCGCCACGTTCGCGCAAGGCGGGCATCTTTACGGGTATGGTGTTTAAGCGATAGTAAAGGTCTTCGCGAAAGCGCCCTTCGCTCACCGCCTTCTGCATGTTTACGTTGGTAGCGGCCACAATGCGCACATCGGTTTTCATTATTTTTTGTCCGCCCACACGTATATATTCGCCTGTTTCAAGCACACGCAGCAGGCGCGCTTGTGTGGCTAAGGGCAGCTCGCCCACCTCGTCAAGGAAGATGGTGCCCTTGTTAGCGGTGCCAAAGTAGCCCTCGCTTTCGCCTATGGCGCCTGTAAACGAACCTTTCTCGTGTCCGAATAGTTCGCTGTCGATGGTGCCCTCTGGAATAGAGCCACAGTTGATGGCAAAATATTTCTCGCGACGTCGGGGCGAGTTATCATGAATGATGCGTGGGATGATTTCTTTGCCCACGCCGCTCTCGCCAATAATAAGCACAGAGAGGTCGGTGGGTGCTACCTGTAAGGCCACATCCAAGGCACGGTTCAAACCATCGCTGTTACCAACGATGTTGTAACGTTGTTTTATTTTCTGTAATTCAGAGGTGTTCATTGGAGTACAAAGTTACTCATTTTATCTGACAATATGGCAGAAGCCCCCTATTTTTTTATTTTTTTGTTTTTTTTGAACCATTATGACCTTGTTCTTTTCACCCCCTTTTCTTACTTTTGCACAACAATATCAAGCTATTATACATTGCTGCGTTTTGTGGCAATGGTGGTATTTGCTGAGGTGGTGAGCGGTAAGTAAGGCTTTGATGAGCTAAAAACATTGCTTTAGTAAGCTGAAAATATCGCGATTTTTCGACGAAAGCCTTGAGAAAGTTGTCTCACATCGACCGTTCCACATGTTCATGACGGTCGGTGTGAACATGAGCATCGACCGTTCTCCATGTTCATAACGGTCGATGCGGCATGACTTTTTCAAGGCTTTCGCCCGATTTTCTCAAGGCTTTCGCCCGATTTATTGCATGGTTTCGCGCCACTTTTTGCCTGGCTTCGCCCGATGTTTACCCCGTTTTTTGCCAATATACGCTGTGCTTGTTGCTGGAGGACGGGGCACAGAGACCCCATCCTACTGGGCGAACTAAAGTAGGACGGTGGCCTCCGCGCCCCGTCCTCCAGCACCCAACAACCCATAACAACCCATAATCCACAACCCAACAACATAAACAACAAAGGAACAACAAGAACAATATTCCTAATACAATGATAAAGGAAACAACGTTGTTCAATGTTGTTCCTTTATTGTTCAATGTTGTTCCTTTATTGTTCAATGTTGTTCCTTTGTTGTTCTATGTTGTTCCTTTGTTGTTCTATGTTGTTCCTTTGTTGTTCAATGTTGTTTCTTTATTGTTCAATGTTGTTTCTTTGTTGTTCAATGTTGTTTTTTTGTTGTTCTATGTTGTTTTTCCTGACTTCGTCACTCAAAAAATACGTATTTTATAACTGATTGATAAACAATATTTTGTATCTTTGCGTACCCTTATTTTGGGGTACGCAAAAGGTTTTTTAACTATGTTTATCAAAAAAAAGAAGAATCGCTCCGGAACAACAAGTATTGTAGTTGCGGAAAAAACAAAAGGCAGTTATAAAGAGTTGGTTACCATAGGTATTGCCAAAGATGCTAACGATATTGATAGTCTAGTAAATGATGGACGTGAATGGATTTCAAAAGAAGAATCCCGCCGTCATCCTCAACTCGATTTGTATGGTGAAGAACGTGAGGCTTGTGACCGTGAGCGAGAAGAAGTACGTCGTGTATTGTCACAGGTGAGCAATATCCTTCTCAACGGATGCGACTTGATATTGGACCGCACGTTTGACAGAATTGGTTTCAATCGTATTGACGATGATGTGTTCCGCAAGCTTGTAAAGGCTCGTTTAGCATATCCAACGAGCAAGGCTGCTACGGTGGAATATCTGAAAAACCACTTTGACGAAGATGTGGATCTCTCAAAAATCTATCGCTACCTTGACAAGCTTAGCGACCATCAGCACGAAATCGTACAGGACATCAGCGTGCGCCATACAGCAAAACTGTTCGGTGGAAATATCGGTGTGCTATTCTATGATGTCACCACACTTTACTTTGAAGCGGATTATGAGGACGACTTGCGCAAGATCGGCTTTTCTAAAGAGGGACGACACAGTAATCCTCAGATCATACTCGGCCTGCTTGTTAGCCTTGGTGGCTATCCGCTTGCCTATTGCATCCATGAGGGCAACAAATATGAAGGCCATACGATGCTGCCGACGATAAACGAGTTTGTAAGCAAATACGGTTTGGAAAGCTTCGTTGTGGTAGCCGACTCTGGTCTGATGAACAATGCAAATATAGCGGAACTTGAGACGCACGGATACAAGTATATAATAGGTGCGAAGATAAAGAATGAAAGTCAGAAAGTCAAGAACTGGATATTGGAACAGCCCAAGCGCGACTGCCAGATGGTTGAATATGACAAAGGAGGTGGCCGTCGGCTCTTGGTCGGCTATACAGACGACCGTGCTAAGAAAGATGCCTATAACCGAGAGAAAGGAATACGCAGATTGGAAAAGGCATACAAGCATGGTGCGCTCACTAAAGACAACATCAATAAAAGAGGTTACAATAAGTTTTTATCCATGGATGGTGATGTGAAAGTCGCTATAAATTATGACCGTGTTGCCGACGACTCCAAATGGGACGGTCTAAAAGGATATCTCACCAATACGGATATACCAATACAAGACGTTTATGCTGCATATCACAACCTTTGGCATGTAGAACGGGCTTTCCGTATTGCAAAATCAAAGATAGATAGAGATACGCCCCATGTTTCATTTTACACGCAAACGTATTGAGGCTCATATATGCATCTGCATTGTGGCTTTGAAAGTGTACAAAGAATTGGAACGTATGCTGAAAGTTTCAGAGATTAAGATGAGTGTAGACAAGGTGCTTGCATTAGCAAAGACCATCACAACCATACAAATTAAACTACCTCAGAACAAGGAGGTTTACACCCAAACAATGCTGATGGCAAGACATCAGAAAATCGCCAAACTCTTTGATAAAAATTTTGGGGTGACGCAATGACGAAGTCAGGAAAAAGCACAAGAAAGCAATTTCTGTTAACGGACATGTTCCGGAAAAAAGAACAAATTTCCGCTATTTGCAGAAAAGTGAACGGATATGGTCCGGAAAAAGTCGCACGTTTGGATAATCTTTTCGTGCTGAACGGATATAGTCCGGAATATGTGCCAAATACGTGAAGTTATTTCCATTTTTGTTCCTTTTAAGGGGAATAAACGGATATTAAATGGGCTATTTTACCCTATCCTGCGACTGATTCGGCATCGGAAATTGAACGGGTATGCTCCGGAATATATATCTGAGTTTTATCGTTAATTGATATTCAATCAGAAGTGAATAACTAAAATACAACCCATTTAACTCATGTGATATGAATCAAATGGATTGTAGATAAACCGAAAAATAGATATTATTGTATTCTGACTAAATCCCCATCATCAAAGCCAATTGTAACTATTTTACCAACAAACAAGGGTAGCTTGTAAGCATTTGCTGTAATGAAGTTGAAAATAATATTTTTGACCTTATATAGAATTTGTTTCCAGTTCATATTTTGAATACTCCCAGAGGCGAGCATTAAATATTTTCTATTTGGCTCAAAATCTATATCACAAGCCCAATCATCATCAGATTCATCATAAAATTTTGAACCTGTCAAATAAATGCAATATCCTTCTTCAGATTCAAAAAGTCCAAAATTGAACGCGACAATATCAGATGGCAATATTGTCTCATCATTGATTTGCTGAATCCAATGTCTTATTTCCTCTTCCATATAATCACTCCCCTCCACAATACACAGGCATAAATTCCAACCCTAAATCAAGCTTATTTTTTCGTATGCTTTTACGAACTTCATCAGATACGATGATATCATTTATAGCTGGCTGTGAATTAAAGACCTTTAAATCTTTTACCTTATTATAGTCAAGCTTCAATTTTATAACAGAATCTGTCCCTTCAACATATAAAGTATTTTTAGTATCTATGACATCAAAAATCTTTTTAAAATGCATAATATAGTACGTTTGTTCGCCATATATTTCACTTATAGCTCTAACCGGTAAAAATTCAACGTCATTACTAATACCTATAAAAGACTGCAATAAGTCTTTCAAATCTTGATTAACCATATTGGCTCCGCCTACACATAACTGAAATGGTCTATAAATTCCGTCTTTTAATTCAACAACAAGAGACTCCCAATTTTTGACTTCTTGTCCATCGACCGCTATAGGATATGGCCAACTTTTAGGAGAATATAGCACTCCTCCTTTTTTGTCGTTCCCTTTGACTATAAATCTATAAAATTTTGCATTCATATTCATTCCATGATAATATCACTCAAATGATACCACCTGTAGCACTCAAATGATACCACTTGCGT
>OLGA01000318.1_pt1 | contig 43239 bp, 32 predicted proteins | sample 1604881 | NCBI WGS metagenome assembly OLGA01 (sample SAMEA3888896, study PRJEB22519) | human gut metagenome | biome: human gut; feature: human-associated habitat; material: faeces | place: Denmark | collected 2009 | reverse complement strand
TCAGAGCTCTTATTCAGGACCTGACCGGCAAGACCGACACGAAGTTTGAGTATTCGTCCATCAATGTCAAGGCAGAGAGCCTTGAGGCTGTGCCGGATGTGGAACAGGCCATCAAGGACTTGGGCTACAGCACCTATTCCATGCAGAGCCTGCGCGACGAGCTCAACAAGCAGACCCGCCAGATCGAGCTGATGCTCGGCGGTCTCGGCGCGATCTCGCTTCTGGTCGCGGCCATCGGTATTACGAACACGATGATCATGTCCATCTCCGAGCGCACGAAGGAGATCGGCATTATGAAGGCGCTCGGCTGCTATGTGCGCGATATCCGCGCGATGTTCCTGATGGAGGCGGGCAGCATCGGCCTTCTCGGCGGCGTGCTGGGACTTCTTTTCAGCTTCATCATCTCTGTCGGCATCAATCTCTTCTCCTTCGGCGCGTTCGGCGGCGGGGGAGTGACGTGGGAGCTCATTAAACAGGCGCTCATCGGCGGGGAGAACGTGACGCGCGTTTCCGTCATCAAGCCCGAGCTCATCATTTTCGCGCTGGTGTTCTCGGTGCTGGTTGGCCTTGTGTCCGGCTATCAGCCGGCGAACAAGGCGGTCAAGATCTCGGCGCTCGAAGCCATCCGAAACGAATAAGAAAAACGCAGTATTTTGCAAGAAGGCGGCGTCCCAGACCGGATGCCGCCTTCTTTTGTAAAAAGCGCGATATTGCAATGTTTCAAGCGCTTGCTTTGCTTGACCGCGCTGATGCGATGTGATATCATATATCAGTCAAAATATTTATGAAAACAGGAGGGGATCGTCTTGGCAACTGTCAAACGCAGATCCACCGTACCCTATTACGCCGCGGCGGGAACATGGGTCATTTACGCATTGCTGTTTCCGCTCTACCGCGTACCGCATTTCCTCTTTGTGGCGGTCGTGTCGGGGGTGGTGTTCTTCATTATGAACGCCGTGTGCGGCACGGTCGAGGTCACTGTGCCTGACCCGCCGAAAAAGGAGGAGACCACCGGGAATCCGGAGCTTGACAAGATGATCCGGGACGGCAATCTTGCCATCTCCGAGATGAAGCGTCTGAATGATTCCATCAAGGACGCGAAGATCTCTGCCGACATCGACCGGCTCGAGGATCTGAGCGCGAAGATCTTCGCGCAGGTCAAGGCAGACCCCAAAAAGCTGCCGCAGATCCGCAAATTTATGGACTACTACCTGCCAACGACCCTCAAGCTCTTGAACGCCTATGACCGCATGGGCGCGCAGGGTGTGAACGGTGAGAATATCGATAACACCATGCAGCGTGTGGAGAGCATGATGGGCACGATCGTCACGGCTTTTGAAAAGCAGCTCGATATGCTCTTCGGCAGCGAGGCGATGGATATTTCCACCGACATCACGGTGCTTGAAAACATGATGAAGCGCGAGGGACTGAGCGAAAGCGACGGCGTGCAGGCAAGCGGCGGCACGGCGACCGCCTCGCAGGGCGACATCAAGCTCGAGCTGTAAAGGAGAAGACGATGCGAAAGAAAGTGATGGCGTTCAACGCCAAAGTCAATGCATGGATTCTCAAGCGGCTCAAGGGCGTGTGGCTCGACCCCGTTTTCTGCGCGGTCTTTGCCGTGATGTGTGTGGTCAGCCTTGTGGGCGCGCTGCGCCTGCACAAGAGCAGCTTATACTATTCCACGGCGATCTGGGCGATGGCCACACTGCTGTGCCTGCGCCGCATCCAGCGCATCAAAAAATACGAAAAGGAACAGGCAGAAAGCCAGAATACGGAGGAGAAATGATATGAGTGACAACATGATGCCCGAGCTGACCCTGAACCCCACCGAAGCGGCGCAGGAAGCCGTCCCTGAGCTGACGCTCACCCCGGACGCGCCCGAACCCGAGCAGGAGCAGAAAAAGGAAGTCGAGCCGGTCAAGGTAGACGAGAGCATGCTCTCCGAGCAGGAGAAGAAGGCTGTCGACGAGTTTGCCCAGAAGATCGACATTAAGGACACGAACCTCGTACTCAACTACGGCGTGGCCGCGCAGAAGAGCGTGGCGACGTTCTCGGAAAGTGCCCTCTCTTCTGTGCGCAACAAGGATCTGGGCGGCGTGGGCGAAACGCTCTCGAACCTCGTTGTTGAGGTCAAGGGCTTCGGCCAGGAAGAAGAGAAGAAGGGGCTTGCCGGTCTTTTCCACAAGCAGAAGGACAAGCTTGAGCTGATGCGCGCGCAGTACGGCAAGGCCGAGACGAGCGTGAACCGCATCGTATCCGAGCTTGAAAAGCATCAGGTCGCGCTGATGAAGGACATTGCAATGCTCGACCAGATGTATGAGCTGAACCTCAAGTACTACAAGGAACTCACGATGTATATCATCGCGGGCAAGAAGCGCCTTGCGGAAGTCCGCTCCAGCGAGCTCGAGGAGCTGCGCAAGAAGGCGGAGGCGAGCGGCCTTGCTGAGGACGCGCAGGCCTACAACGACTACGCACAGAAGTGTGACCGCTTTGAAAAGAAACTGCACGACCTGGAACTGACGCGCATGGTGTCGCTCCAGATGGGCCCGCAGACGAGACTTTTGCAGAACAACGACACGCTGATGGTCGAGAAGATCCAGTCCTCGCTCGTCAATACCATCCCGCTCTGGAAGAGCCAGATGGTGCTCGCGCTCGGCATGGAGCACAGCCGTCAGGCAACGGCCGCGCAGAGCGCCGTGGCGCAGACGACGAACGAGCTGCTCAAGAAGAATGCCGATATGCTCAAGATGGGCACCATCGCCACGGCCAAGGAGGCCGAGCGCAGCATCGTCGATATCGAGACGCTGCAGCACACGAACGAGCAGCTCGTCTCCACGCTCGACGAGGTCGTGAACATCCAGCGCGAGGGCGCGCAGAAGCGCAAGGAAGCGGAGGTCGAGCTCGGCCGCATCGAAGGCGAGCTGAAGCAGAAGCTCATGGAGCTGAGAAGCTGAGACGCTCCGGATAGGAGAAGCATATGAAATTCTTTCAAAAACGCGGCGTCGCCATCGTCGTGCTGATTCTGGCGATCGTCGCATCCAGTGCGTGGGGACTGCACAAGGCGCCCGCCGTCTCTACGCCGGAGGGCGGGGAAAAGCTCGATCCCTCGCTTTCCACGGCGGCCTTTACGCAGTATGTGCGCGATGAGGCTGATATCCTTTCCGACAAGACTGAGGAGGCCGTCGGCCTTTACAACGCCAACTGGGACAAGATGTTTGGCAGCATCATGGCCGTCGTCACGACCGAATCCGCAAACGACATAGAGAATGCGGCGTATGATTACGCCATCGAGATGCAGCTTGCGGAAAATGATGCGATCCTGGTCATCGCAAAGCAGCAGCAGGACTACTACCTGCTTGCAAGCGGCAATTTTTACGACCTGCTCAGCAGGCTTTCGCAGAGCTTCGTTGCCTCCAGCATGGCAGACGGCGTGCAGAAGGGCGATTATGACGCGGCGGTACGCTCGCTTTGCGCCGCGCTCCATGTGGAGCTGAGCCAGCAGTATCAGCAGAGTGAGGCGGCGCTGGACGAGGCGGCCAACGGTGTGATGTTCATCATGATCCTCGTCATATTCTTTATCATCTGGATCATGCTTGATGGCATGCGTTATCGTCGCTATCGCCGCCGCTACATGATGCCCGGCATGGGCATTCCGACGGTGGTGTACCGTCCCATCTTCTGGGGACGCCGTCCTCCGCGCGGCCCACGCCCGCCCCGTTCGGGCGGCCCGAGGCCCCCGCAGGGAGGGCCGAGACCGCCTTATAGCGGCGGCAGCTCCGGCGGCAATCGCCGCCCGCCAAAGCCGCCGAGACGACCCTCGAGCTCGGGCGGTTCGTTTGGAGGCTTTGGCAGCACAGGCCGCGGCGGAGGCTTCGGTGGAAGCCGCGGCGGCGGTTTTGGCGGAGGCCGCGGTGGCGGCTTCGGTGGTCGGCGCTGAGCGCAAAAGAAGAGAAAACCGGTTCATCTGTGATGCAGATGAACCGGTTCTTTCTTTCAGGATGCGGCGGCATGGCGGCTGTGCGCGTCACAGCGTTCTTCCGCTCGCGCGGCTGACATCTTACTTTTCGTCAGATTTACTAAAAAACTTTCAGCTTTTTCTGCTGGACAAGTGGAAAAGAACGTAGTATCCTATAAAAAATAACCGAGGGAGACGGATGAAACAACACATAAACTGGCCAAACACTACAAAATAAGGAGGAACACGCATGGCATACCGGGAGAGCTACGCAGGCAAGATCAACCGCAAGCTGAACAAGAAGCTCCATGTCGTCGAGGTGGCGGCGGGGCGGCAGAAGGCCGACCTCGTGCTCAAGAACGCGACGTATGTAAATGTATTCTGCAATGAGCTCAGTCACGGCGACATTGCCGTGGCCGAGGGGCTGATCGCGGGCATGGGCGAGCATTATGAGGGCGCGCTCGAGGTCGACATGGGCGGCAAGCTCGTGCTGCCCGGCTTTGTCGATGCGCACATCCACCTGGAAAGCTCGCTCGTTTCCCCGAAGGAGTTCGCCAACGCCGTCGTACCGCACGGAACGACCACCGTCATCACCGATCCGCACGAGATCGCGAATGTCATGGGAACGGACGGCATCGAGTATATGCTGCAAGCGACCGAGGATCTTCCCGTGGACGTGCGCTTCATGCTGCCTTCCTGCGTGCCGGCGACGCCGCTCGACGAATCCGGCGCGGTGCTCGATTACCGCGCGATCGACTCCTTCTACGAGCACAACCGCGTTGAGGGCCTTGCCGAGATGATGAACTACGTCGGCGTTGCGAACGCCGACGAGCAGGTGCTGGAAAAGATCGTCGCCGCGCAGGCGCACCACAAGAAGATCGATGGCCACGCGCCGGGGCTTGCGGGCAACGACTTAAACGCCTACATCGCAGCGGGCGTCTATTCCGACCACGAATGCAGCAGCGTCGAGGACGCCATCGCCAAGCTTGAGCGCGGACAGTACATCATGATCCGCGAGGGCACGGCCGCGCGCAACCTTGACGCGCTCCTCCCGCTGCTCACACCGCAGTACTACACCTACTGCATGTTCTGCACCGACGACAAGCACCCCAACGACCTCCTTGAGAAAGGCCACATCGACTACATCGTGCGCCGCGCCATCAAGGCGGGCGTCGACCCGATCATCGCCGTCAAATGCGCGAGCCACCACGCCGCGCGCTACTTTCTGCTCAACAACCGCGGCGCGATCGCGCCGGGCTTTCTCGCGGATTTTGTCATCATCGACAACTTTGACGATTTCAACATTCTTGAGGTCTATAAAAAAGGCAAGCTCATGTTCGACGGCAAGACCGTCACGCCTTTCGAAGCACCCGAGATCGACCCGCACCTCGTCAAGCGCTCGCATGAGACGTTCCACGTCGCTCACCTTGAGGCGAAGGACTTCATCGAAGGCCGTCCGCGCGCCGTGCTCGGTATGGTGCCGGGCGTGCAGGTTGGTGGCTACTACGGCATTAAACTGCAGTACCCCAAAGCCATGCTTTTTGCCCTCCTTCAGGCAGTCCAGCACCAGCTTTTCGCCAATGTGCAGCCCACGGGCCTTTTTACTTACCGCGTAGCTCGCGTTGCAAATGTGCCCGCAGCGCCCCACATTGTTAGGGTGCAGGATGTAAAGCCCCAGTACCTTTCCGGCTTCGTCCTCCGCCACACCGCACCAGCTCTGCCCGGCAAAAAACTCTCTGCCGCTTTCCTCGGTCAGCAGCTCCTCCTGCGGGAAGGCAATCCCGTCCTCCACTACCTCATTCCAGATGGCTACCATCAGCGGCAGGTCCCGGCTTTCATATCCTCGTATCGTGATCTGCATGGGCCCAGCCTCCTTTTTGCTTCCTCGCCGATTCCTGCCCGCCGCAGGATACGGCCCCGCAGGGCGGCGCTTCGCGCCGTGACGGCCTGCCGGCCGTCCCCGCGGCTTCGTCGCAGCCCCTGCGGGGCCGCTTTGCGCTCCGCCGGCTTTTCAGCCTCGCCTTACTGCTCCATCAGCCCGGTGATCAGCCGGCACAGCTCGGCCGGCTCCTCGATCGGTACCCCGCCGATGAGACAGCCCTCGGCATACAGCAGCTTGGAGTAATCCGCCAGCTTTTCCTTGTCGGTCACGGCGTATTGCTTCAGCTTGGCGGTCACGGGGTGGTCGGGGTTCAATTCCAGCACCACATCGGCCTTGAAGCGATTCTCCCTCCCCGGCATGGCGTTCAGCGTCTGCTCCATCTCCATCGAAAGCCCGCCCTCGGTGGAAAGACATACCGGGTGGGATTTCAGCTTGTCGGTAAAGCGCACGGCATGTACCTTTTCGCCCAGCGCCTCCTTCATCGCCGCAAAGAGATCAGCAGCCGCCTCATTTTCCTCGGCCAGCGCCTTCTTCTGCTCATCGGTGGAAAGATCGATCTCATCGGTGCGGATATTAAGGAACTTCTTGCCGTCATACTCCCGCAGCGTCTTGATGGCGAATTCATCCACCTGCCCGGTCATATACAGCATCTCGTAGCCGGCTTCTTTTATCTGGTCGGCCTGCGGCAGAGCGTCTATTGCCTCTACCGTGCGGCCGCAGCCGTAGTAGATGGCCTCCTGGCCCTCCTTCATACGGCCCACATATTCCTTCAGGGTCGTCAGCTTCTTTTCGGTGGAGGAATAGAACAGCTGCAGATCCTGCAGGGTGTCCTTGTGCATGCCGTAGTCCATGCACAGGCCGTAGGTCAGCTGCGTGCCAAATTCCTTCCACAGCGCCTCATATTTCTCACGGTCGTTTTCCAGTAGCTTCTCCAGCTCGCCTTTAATGCGCCGCTCCAGCGCCCGTTCAATGAGCTGCAGCTGCCGGTCATGCTGCAGCATCTCCCGGCTGATGTTCAGGGAAAGATCCTCGCTGTCTACCAGGCCCCGCACAAAGCTGAAATAGTCCGGCAGCAGGTCGGCACACTTTTCCATAATAAGCACGCCGCGGGAATAAAGCTGCAAGCCCTTCTCATAGCTGGTGGAGTAGTAGTTCATCGGGGCATGGCTGGGGATAAACAGCAGGGCGTTAAAGGTGGCGTTGCCCTCCGTCCGGGTATGGATCACCACCGCCGGGTCTTCATAGTCGTAGAATTTGTTCTTATAGAAGTCATTGTACTCTTCCGGCTTTACTTCGCTCTTTTGCTTGCGCCACAGCGGGATCATGCTGTTTAGAGTGGTTTCTTCCCACACCGTTTCATACTCCGGCTTTTCGGGGGCTTCCTCGCCCTCCGGCACCGCCTTGGGGCGGTACTGCGGCATCAGCAGGGTGATGGGGTAGCGGATATAGTCGGAATATTTCTTCACCAGCTCGGAAAGGCGGTATTCCTCCAGGAATTCGCTGTATTTCTCGTCCTCGGTGTCGTCCTTCAAGTGCAGGGTGACGCGGGTGCCCCTCCAGTCCATTTCGCAGGGCTCTATGGTGTAGCCCTCGGCGCCACTGGATTCCCACCGGCTGCCGGTTTCCTCGCCCCAGGCGCGGCTTTCCACCGTTACATGGTCCGCTACCATAAAGGCGGAATAGAATCCCACGCCGAACTGCCCGATGACTTCCACATCCTCGCCGGTCTCGTTTTCCCGCTTAAAGTCCAGACTGCCGCTCTTGGCGATGGTGCCCAGGTTCTTTTCCAGCTCCTCGGCGGTCATGCCGCAGCCGTTATCGGTGATGGAAAGCAGCCGGTTTTCCTTATCCACCGCCAGGGCGATCTTGTAGTCGCTGCGGGAAAGGGGAATGCTGTCATCGGTCAGCGAGCGGAAATACAGCTTATCAATGGCATCGCTGGCATTGCTGATAAGCTCCCGCAGGAAGATCTCCTTGTGGGTGTAAATGGAATTGATCATCATATCCAGCAGCTTTTTGCTTTCGGCTTTGAACTGCTTCGTTCTCATGGTCACAGGCTCCTTTGCTTCTTGTTTTATCTTTTCGCGGCCGCCCCGGCAACCGGATAGATCGGTTCCGGCGGTGTCGCTGGCGTCGCAAGGCATCAGCCCGTCTTTGCCGGGCAAGAGCCTTCCTTCCGCCGCTCCTTGCCGTACCTCGATCTCTCCGGCCGCCCGGGGCAGCCGCTATCCATTTTTGTTACATCGCCACCAGCTTTTCGCCGTCGTAGTCCACCGTAATGGCAGTCTCGGGGGCGGGATCCTCAGCAATGATCCACCGGGCCAGCAGCGTCTCCACTTCGGTCTGGAGCAGCCGCTTGAGCGGCCGCGCACCGTAAATGGGGTCGTACCCCTTGGCGATCAAATAATCCTTGGCGGAATCGGTCAGGGTGACGGTCAGCTGCCGCTGGGCCATCCGCTTCTGCAGGTCTGCCACCAGCAGATCCACGATGCCGCGGATGTTTTCCTTGGTGAGGGGCTTGTAGAAGACGATCTCATCCAGCCGGTTCAGGAACTCCGGACGGAAGCTGCGGCGCAGCAGCTGGGTCACGCCGTCGCGGGCTTCTTCGCTGATCTCGCCGTTCTCCCCAATGCCCTCCAGAATGAGGTCGGAGCCCAGGTTGGAGGTCAGGATGATGATGGTGTTCTTAAAGTCCACGGTGCGGCCCTGACTGTCGGTGATCCGGCCGTCATCCAGTACCTGCAGCAGCACATTGAACACATCGGGATGCGCCTTTTCCACCTCATCAAAGAGGACAACGGAATAGGGTCTGCGGCGGACGGCCTCGGTCAGCTGGCCGCCCTCCTCATAGCCGACATATCCGGGAGGCGCGCCGATCAAACGGCTGACCGAGTACTTCTCCATGTACTCACTCATATCAATCCGGACAATGTTGTGCTCATCGTCAAAGAGCGCTTCGGCCAGTGCCTTGGCCAGCTCGGTCTTGCCCACGCCGGTGGGCCCCAGGAACAGGAACGAACCGATGGGCCGCTTGGGGTCCCGTATACCGGCCCGGCTGCGCAGAATGGCATCGGAAACCTTGGTCACGGCTTCATCCTGGCCAATAACACGGCGGTGCAGGATATCCTCCAGGTGCAGGAGCTTTTCCCGCTCACCCTCCATCAGCTTGGCCACCGGGATACCGGTCCAGCGGGCCACAATGCGGGAGATCTCCTCCTCGGTGACCTTGTCACGCAGCAGGGTGTCCTCCTTCTCCTCGGTCTCGCTTGTCTTTTCGGCCTCCTCCAGCTCCTTTTGCAGCTGGGGCAGTTTGCCGTATTTCAGCTCGGCGGCCTTGTTCAAGTCGTAGCGGTTCTGCGCCATCTCTATCTCGGCATTGATCTTTTCGATCTCCTGCCGCAGGTTCTGCACCTTGCCGATGGACTGCTTCTCGTTCTCCCAGCGGGCCTTCATGCCGTTAAACTGCTCCCGCAGCTCGGCCAGCTCTTTCTGTACCTCCGCCAGGTGCGCCTGGGTCAGCTTGTCGGTCTCCTTCTTCATGGCCGCTTCCTCAATTTCCAGCTGCATGATGCGGTGCCGCAGCTCATCCATTTCGGTGGGCATCGAGTTCATCTCGGTCTTGATGAGAGCGCAGGCCTCATCCACCAGGTCGATGGCCTTATCGGGGAGGAAACGGTCGGTGATGTAGCGGTTGGAAAGGGTAGCGGCGGCGATGAGGGCGGCGTCCTGAATTTTAACGCCGTGGTAGACCTCGTACCGCTCCTTCAAGCCACGCAGAATGGCAATGGTATCCTCCACGGTGGGCTCGGCTACCATAACGGGCTGGAAACGGCGTTCCAGGGCGGCATCCTTCTCGATGTACTTGCGGTACTCGTTCAGGGTAGTGGCACCGATGCAGTGCAGCTCGCCGCGGGCCAGCATGGGCTTTAACAGGTTGCCGGCATCCATGGCGCCGTCGGTCTTGCCGGCACCGACGATGGTATGCAGCTCATCGATGAAGAGGATGATCTTGCCCTCGCTCTGCTGCACCTCGTTCAGCACGGCCTTCAGCCGCTCCTCAAACTCGCCGCGGAATTTGGCGCCGGCCACCAGGGAGCCCATATCCAGCGAGAACAGGGTCTTATCCTTCAGGTTTTCCGGTACATCCCCGGCCACGATCCGCAGGGCCAGCCCTTCGGCAATGGCGGTTTTACCTACGCCGGGTTCACCGATGAGGCAGGGGTTGTTCTTGCTCTTGCGGGAAAGGATGCGGATGACATTGCGGATCTCCTCATCCCGCCCGATGACGGGATCGAGCTTCTGGGCGCGTGCAGCCTCGGTCAGGTCGCGGCCGTATTTTTTCAGCACATCGTAGGTTTCTTCCGGGGTATCGCTGGTGACGGTACGGTTGCCCCGCACCTGCCGCAGCGCTGCCATAAATTTTTCCTTGGTGAGCCCCGCTTCCCGGAACAGGGCGTGCAGGGTGTCATCGGTTTTCTCAAAGAGGCCGAGCATCAGGTGCTCCACGGAGGTGTACTCATCGTGCATCTCACGGGCGATCTTTTCGGCCTCGTTCAGGGCCTGCTCCAGGTCGCGGGAGAGGTACATCTGCCCGGCGCCGCTGCCGGAAACCTGGGGCAGGCGCTCCACCGCGGCGGTGAGCTTCTGCCGCAGGGCGGCAGGCTCCACACCGGCCTTCTGCATCAGCTGGGGGATAAGCCCCTCCTGCTGCTCCAGCAGGGCAAGCAGCAGATGCTCCTGCTCGATCTGCTGATTCTGCCGGGCGGAGGCCATCTGCTGGGCGGCCTGCACGGCTTCTACACTTTTTTGGGTGAATTGGTTGAGGTTCATAAAACATCCTCCTCACATGGTGAATTTGCTTGTTTTATACGGCGACATTCCGTCGCTCGAAGTATTCCCGGTACAACCGTTCGATCTTCGCTTTTGTTTCGCGGGAATCCGGCTCCGGTTCCGAAAAATACAGCTTGAGGGCTGCATCGAAGGTGGAAATATAATCGGCGATGAGCTCGCCGAGAGCTTCGCTGCCCAGCAGCAGGCTTTGGGGGGTGGGGCTTTGCAGCATCAAAACCCGGAGATAGCGTTCGCCATCCACCAGGCTTTGCTGCCGTCCCAGGAAAACCGTTTCCACGGTATCCCACAGGCCGTAAAAATTGACCATGGCCATGATGAGCTGGGTATTCTGCGTCCGCAGCGAGACCCGGAGGGTGCCGATGGATTGATTATCCCGGGAAAGCTCCAGGCTGTAACGGACGGTGGGATTGTACTTGTAGCGCAGGGCCGTCCGGAGATTCATCATCCCGGCGGAGGCGGCCTCCGGCAGCTGGAAGCCCGCGGCGGATTCGAAATGGCGGCGGACCTCCGCAAGGAGGTGACTCATGCGCTTTTCCGGGGTGATAAGACTGGCGTATTCGGCCAAGATCTGGTTGACCATATTGCTGCGGTTGGTGCCGCGCTGGTAGGCCAGCTTATCGATCTCATGCACCACATCCTCCGAGAGGACGAGGGAATAGACATTCTTTTTCATGCCGCCGGTTCACCTCCTTTTTCGGCTTGCAAGCTTATTGTAAACAGAAATGTGAAAACTGTCAAGCGATTTATATAAATTAAATTGCAAATTTTTTGTGAACGGCGGTTTGCGGCCGGCCGGGGAATGTGGTAAAATGGGGGAGAATTCCGGTGGGGGAGGGGGCCGCGCCCGCGCCCGCAGGGCGCGAAAGGCGCGCGAGCGCAGCGAGCGCGTACGCGCGTGTAACGCGCGCGCGACCCCCAAATCTGGATTTTGCAGGGAGTGGGGAAGGACAATGTGGGAAAAACTGAAGGCGACGGGGAAGCCCATCCTGCTGTATGGGATGGGGGATGGGGCGGAGAAGATAGCCGCCGAGCTGAAGAAGCGGGAGATCCCCATAGCGGGGGTGTTCGCGAGCGAGGGCTTTACCCGGGGGCAGGAATTTATGGGCTGCCCGGTGACCGACTACCGGTCGGCCAGGGAGCGGTACGGCGAGATGGTGGTGCTGGTGTGCTTTGGCACCCACCGGCCAGAGGTCATGGCGCAGATAGAGAAGCTGGCCGGGGAGCAGGAGCTGTATGCTCCGGATGTGCCGGTGGCGGGGGAGGAGATCTTCACCCGGGAATACGCGAAAGCCCACCGGGAAGAGCTGGGGCGGGTATACGGACTGCTGGCGGATGATCACTCCCGGAAAGTGCTGCGGGATGTGGTGGAATATAAATTGACCGGTGATATTAAACTGCTGCGCGGGTGCGAAAGTGAGCCAAGGGAGGCGTGGGAGAGCATCCTGCGGCCGGGAAAAGAGGAGCACTACATGGACCTGGGGGCCTACACCGGGGATACCATAGCGGAATTTATAGGGTATGCGGGGGAGTGGCGGCGCATCACGGCGCTGGAGCCGGATCCTGTGACCTTTGCGAAGCTGGAACGGAATACGGCGGGGCTGCATGATTGCATTCTGTACCGGCTGGGGGCGTACAGCCGGTACGCGCGGCTGCCCTTCGCGGGTGGGGCTGGGCGTGGCTCACACCTGGCGGCGGGCGGCGCCATGACCGAGCTGGACAGTGTGGATAACATCCTGTGCGGGCAGATGGTGAGTCTCATCAACATGGATGTGGAGGGGATGGAGGCAGAGGCGATAGCGGGCATGGCCAAGACGCTGCGGCGGCACCGGCCGAAGCTCCTGATCGCGGGGTACCACCGCAGCGAGGATCTGTGGCGGCTGCCGCTGGAGGTGCTGGCTATTCAGCCGGAATATAAGGTATATGTGCGGCATTACCCCTGCCTGCCAGCGTGGGATGTGAATTTTTACTTTGTGTAAAAATGGCGGTCGGCAAACTGGGCATACCGTAAAATAAAGGTAGGTGCGGGGGCAGGCGGCGGAGCCGCTGCCGGGCAAAGCCCGGCCTCCCGGCGTCCCGTTGGGGCGCCGGGGTACGCCCGCGAAGGCGGGTGTGCGGCGGAGCCGGTGGGTCTGCGGCAGGCGGAAAGAAGACCGAGAAAAATGGGATATGAACTGATCTACATAGATGAGCGGGCCGAGTGGCTGGAAAAAGCGGCGGCGTGGTTCCACCAAAAGTGGGGAATCCCGCTGGAGGCGTACCGGGAGAGCATGGAGGAGCGGGGGACAAAAATGCTGTACCTGCTGACCGACCATATCTGTTTTTATGAGCGGTATGGGTGGGAATACCTGTGTGATGCCATGGGCGAGGGAGAGGACACCCCCAGCTGGATGTACCGAAAAAGTACGGAATAAACGGGCTTCTGCCTTGTAATAGGGCAGGAAATGTGGTAAAATATATGCTTGTGATTTGCGCCGCGGTGGAAAAGCGGCAGAAAATAAGTGCCAAAGGAAGGACGAAACACTGTGGCAAGTTTGAAAGAGGAAATCAGCCGGCGGAGGACCTTCGCCATTATCTCCCACCCGGATGCCGGTAAGACCACACTGACCGAGAAATTCCTGCTGTACGGCGGGGCGATCCAGTTGGCTGGCTCGGTGAAGGGTAAAAAAACCGCGCGTCATGCGGTCTCCGACTGGATGGAGATCGAGAAGCAGCGCGGTATTTCGGTCACCAGCTCGGTAATGCAGTTTGAGTACCAGGGGTATTGCATCAATATTCTGGATACCCCGGGACACCAGGACTTTAGTGAAGATACCTACCGCACCCTGATGGCGGCGGACAGCGCCGTAATGGTCATTGATGCGGCAAAGGGCATAGAGCCGCAGACCCGCAAGCTCTTTAAGGTGTGCGCCATGCGGGATATTCCCATCTTTACCTTTATCAATAAGCTGGATCGTGAGGCGCGCAATCCCTTTGACCTGCTGGAGGAGCTGGAGAAGGAATTTGGCATTGGCACCTACCCGGTGAACTGGCCCATTGGCTGTGGCGTGGATTTTAAGGGCGTATTTGACCGTGACCGGCGGGAGATCCTTGCCTTTAACGAGTTCCACAACGGGCAGAATAAGCTGGCGACCATCGAGTGCGACATTACCGATACTGCGCGGCTGGATGAGCTGCTGGGGCCGTACCAGCGGCAGGCGCTGGTAGATGACATAGAGCTTTTGGACGGCGCGAGCTATGAATTTGACCTGGAGAAGGTGCGGCACGGCAAACTCAGCCCGGTGTTCTTCGGCTCGGCGCTGACCAACTTTGGCGTGGAAACCTTCCTCGAAAACTTCCTGAAGATGACGACGCCCCCACTGCCCCGCAAGACCGCCGATGGTGTGGTGGATCCCTTTGACGAGGGCTTTTCTGCCTTTGTGTTCAAAATTCAGGCGAATATGAATAAGAACCACCGCGACCGCATTGCATTCATGCGCATCTGCTCCGGAAAGTTCCAGAAGGACACCGAGTACCTGCATGTGCAGGAGGGCAAGCGCATCAAGCTGGCGCAGCCCCAGCAGATGATGGCGGAGAACCGCGAGATCATAGAGGAGGCGTATGCCGGCGATATCATCGGGGTGTTCGACCCCGGCATTTTCTCCATCGGCGATACGGTATGCGACCCCAAGATGAAGGTGCAGTTCGAGGGAATTCCCACCTTTGCGCCGGAGCACTTTGCGGCGATAGAGCAGGTGGATACCCTAAAGCGCAAGCAATTCGTGAAGGGCATTACCCAGATTGCGCAGGAGGGCGCCATCCAGATCTTTACCGAGCCGGGCGGCGGCATGGAGCGTGTGATCGTGGGTGTGGTAGGTGTGCTGCAGTTTGAGGTGCTGGAATACCGGCTGAAGAACGAGTACGGTGTGGCGATCCGCCGCAGCGACCTGCCCTATGGGTATATCCGGTGGATCGCAAGCCGCGACGCCGACCCCAAGACCATGACGCTGACCAGTGACACTAAGTGGGTGCAGGATCTGAAGGGCAACAATCTGCTGCTCTTCGCGAGTGAGTGGAACATCCAGTGGGCGCTGGAGCGCAACGAGGGCCTGCGGCTGACGGAATTTAACAGAGAATAAAAGAAAAGCGGCTCCGGGAGGGGCCGCTTTTTGGCGGGAGGGGAGGAACCCTGGTGGGGAGAGGAGGCCCGCAGGGCCGGCCGCCGCAGGCGGCCGTGGGCGGCCGAAGGCCGCCAAACCCCGGCGAAGCCGGGGTGCCCTGCGGGCCGTAGCCTGCGGGTTGCGCAAACCGGCCGGGAGACAGAAAAAGCGACCCTGTGACGGGTCGCTCTTTTGGCGCGGGGGAAAATTATTCGGCTACTACAATGGGGGCGTCAGGGGCATTCTTGCGGACGCTCTCAATGCCATTGAGGCAGCTGGCCTTGGCCTTGTAGCCCTCAGAGGTGGCGATGATCTCGCCATTGCGGGCCTTGAGGCGGAAGCGGAACTCACCGGCTTTATCGGTGTAAACCTCAAACTTGGGGTTGGTGACGGTCTCGAAGCCCTCAACGGTCTGGTCTTCCAGCTTAGCTTCTACGGCATTTTTACGCACGCTCTCGATGCCCTTTTTGCAGGCGGCATCGCCGGAATATGCCTCGGAGGTGGCAATGACTTCGCCGTTGCCGGCTTTCAGGTCGAACTTAACGCCGCCGTTTTTGGTTTCCTTCATAACAAACTTGCCCATATGACAGACCTCCTAAAAGAAGTTTCTTGGTACTTCTATGTTACATTGTTTTGGGTAGGAATGCAAGCAAATGAGCGAAATTCGCCGGGAAAAGGTTTTCTTTTGGGCAGAATCGTGGTAAAATAGGGACGGAATTCACAGCGAAAAGGAGTGACTGACCATGCAGATGGTGGAGATAAACAGCAAAAATGTGGATAGCATCACCCGGGAGGGCAAGACCTACCTGTACTTTACGGCGGGGTTCAGCCCCTTTGCGGCGGCCATGGAGCCGGTCTATCAGAAGTTTTTGATGGAGGCGGAGCAATACGATGTGAAGGTGTGCCGCATCAATGTGACCGATGATATTGCGCTGGGGGAGCGCTTCCATGTGAAGGACCTGCCCACTATGCTGGTGTTCCGCGATGGAATGCGGGTGCACACCACCGAGGGTATTGTGCTGCCGGAGCATTACACCAATTTACTGAAGTTTTATTGAGAAAAAAGAAAGCCTGCCGCTTGGCGGGCTTTTTTAATAACCCGAAAGATGGGGACAGTGGGAAGGCGGGCGCACCGCAGCGGGGAGGGCTGCCCGTCAGGGTCAGCACGACAAAAGCGGAGGGGCGCCCGCCGTGGTGCGCGGATAGAAAGACTCTGAAAAGAGCCGGCCGGGGGAGAAAAAACGCGGTCAATAAGGGTGAAGTACTTCAACCCAAACGAAAGGAGGCAGGAGCATGAAGGACGAGGAAATTCTGCGGCTGTACAGGGAACGAAGCGAAACAGCTTTAACCGAAACCGAGCGGCAGTACGGCGCCCTGTGCGGCACCATCGCCCGAAATATCCTGCGGAACAGGCAGGACGCCGAAGAATGTGTGAACGATACATGGCACCGCGCATGGAACAGTATCCCGCCGGAGGAGCCGAGAAGTTTGGCGGCCTACCTGGGGCGCATCACCCGCAATGTGGCGCTGAACCGGCTGGAAAAGCAGAACCGGCAAAAGCGCGGCGGCGGAGAAATGACGCTGATCTGGGAGGAGCTGGGCGAGATGCTGCCCGACCGGGACACCCCGGAGCAGCATTGGGAGCGCAGGGCCATAGCGGCAGCGCTGGAGCGCTTTTTGCGGGGGCTGACCCCGGAGGAACGGATACTGTTCCTCCGGCGGTACTGGTGGGCGGAGCCGGTAAAAACGGCGGCTGCACACAGCGGCATTTCCCCGCGGCGGGCCAGGAGCATACTGGAGCGGCTGCGGCGCGACCTGCGCAACGAGCTGGAAAAGGAGGAGATTACGCTATGAAGCGAAAGGAACTGTGGGAGCTGCTGGGCGAGGTCCCGGCAGATATGATAGAGGAAGCGAGCATTCCCCGCAAGGGAAACAGGGTGCTGTGGCTGCGGCGGGTACTGCCTCTGGCGGCCGCTGTGGTGCTGCTGACCGCTACGGCGGTGGCGGCGGGGAAATACTTTGGCTGGAAAGACATACTGGGTACCCAGACCAAGGGAGTGGAGGAAAACACCGAGCCGCTGGCGGTGCAGGTGGATGCCGGGGACATCACCTTTACGGTGACGGAGGCGCTGGCGGATGAACGGGTGCTGTACCTGCTGTGGGAGATGCAGGCGCCTGCGGCGATTTTCGGGGAGAGGAGCACCGTGGATGGCCGGCTGGACTTCGGGGAGGCGAGCGTAGATACCGGCGGCGGGATGATCTTCTCGGCGCAGCCCCCCAAGGAAAAAAGCAATATTCTGTGCGGCTATTTGGTGGCGGACTGGAACGACGCCATGCGGGGCAGCACCGCCCACCTGCGGGTAAGCGGGCTGGGACATCTGGAACGGACGGGAGATACCTTTATTGCGAAGGTGGATATGAAAGCGCTGTGTGACAGCGCTGTGCGCAAGGGGGTAGATCTTGACGAGTGGATCTCAAACTACCCGCAGATGATAGGTGACGGTGAGGGCAGCTATGAGGTGCGTAATACCGATGGTGAAGTGGTGCAAACCATTGATATGGCGTACTATGAAGATGGAAGACTGTATGTTTTTTCACGCAGCAGGGAGGACTGTACTGAACCGGACAGCCCGCCCCATGGAGTCCTTTGCGACAGCACAGGGGAGAGCGTGGAGAATGTCGGTGGACGTAATGACATTTTCTATAGCGTGGACTATTATGATGTGGCGGAGGAGGAGCTGCCGAACCTGCAATATATCCAGCCGGGAAGATGGCAGCGGGTACCGGATTATGACGCCGAATGGGAGGTCAACTTTGATATTCCGCAGACGGTGGAGAGTGTGGAGCTGGATGCAGCGGAGGGCGTAACGGTGAAATGCTCTCCGGTCTCGATGGAAATTACGATAAATCGGCCGGTAGACTCGTCGCTGGGCTGGGCTGTGTATTTGAAAGACGGCACGGAGGTCAAGTTGAGAAGCAGAGACGGGAACCAGACAGCAACAAAAACAGAAATGAAGATGATATTCTGCAGAGCCATAGCACCGGAGGAGATCGAGGCGGTCTACTGCGGCGGAGTCAACCTTTTGCGACAATCCCCTGCAGCGGAGGACGAACCGGCTTTCGAGGAGATATTTGACCGATATTATTACAGGGAGCCGTTTGCGGGATACCGACTTGAGGAGCCGGTTCGGGGTGTGACGGCATTCTACAGCCGACAGAAAGGGACCCCGTTTACCGCACTGCAGGCCGGAACGGTCGTATATACTGCGGAGAAGGGTTGGAATCAGGGAATGGGCCGGTGCATCCTGATACGCCAGGAAGACGGACGGTATGCGGTATATGCCCATTGCGAGGAGCTTTATGTGCAGGCGGGCGATGAAGTGATCGCTTATACGCAGCTGGGAACAACGGGAGACAGCGGAAATTTCGGAAACGGTTCTTCGGGAGTTTTCGGCATTGAGTTCAGTCTGGTGCGGGAGGAGGATATAACGCTGAAGACCGCCCGGGACGGAACCGTGACGGGCTTCACGGTGGGACATAACGCGTACGAGAACCCTGTTCTGCCGATGGAGACCGTGGAATGGACAGAGGACAGCGCATATATTGCCCCGGTGAAAAACAGAACAATGACCCAAGGAGTAATAGGGACAAGCTGTCCTACCTACCGCCTTTTTGAAGCGCCGGCCGGGACTGCGGCGGTGGCCATGCGGGACGGCGTGGTGGAACAGACGCCGCCGGAGTACAAGGAGCGATGGATCGGTCTTATGGGCAGGCAGCCGGTATTGATCCGGCATGAGGACGGCAGCGCCATTCTGTACGGACACCTGAAAAATGTGACACTGAAGCCCGGCGATACGGTAAAGCAGGGTGAAAAGCTTGGTGAGTGCAGCGACAGCGGCGATACATGGGTAGCAGGGGTCGGTGTGATATACTACTCTGCTTCTTCCGCAAAATAAATAAAAGCATGGAAAACACCCCCGGCCGCAGGGTCGGGGGTGGGGAGGGCCGCGCCCGCCGTAGCGGAGGGTCAGCATGAGTGGGGCGAAGGACGCACCCGGATAGAAAGTAAAACCCCCGGCCAAAACGGTCGGGGGTGATTTTATGGCGTTATGGGGGTCAGCACTGGCTCATCAGGCGGATGTAGAACTCTACCGCACGGCCGATGACCTCGGTGCGGATCCGCTCATTGTTGCCGTGGATGGTGCTGCGCTCCTCGGCGGTGAGGTCCATGGCGGAGAAGCGGTAAACATGGTTGCTGACAGGACCGTAATGGCGGCTGTCGCTGCACTGTACCATCAAGTACGGGGAGACAAGGGAGCCTTGCCATGTGCCTGCCACGGCGGAGGCGACCTTATCCCATGCGGGGCAGTCGGTCTCGCTGATGGGACTGGGGTTCATGCCCTCGACGCAGTGCAGCGTTACGGCGTCATTGCCGATGACCCCGCGGATGTATTCCATGGCGCTCTCCATGGTATCGGCGGGATTAAGCCGCATGTTGCTGACCATGGAGGCGCTGGGCGGGATGACATTGCTGGCCTTGCTGCCCTGCATCTGGGTAAAGGCGACGGTGGTGCGCATCAGGGCGTTCAGCTCGCCGCCCTGCTTTTTGCACAGGTTATCCAGAATACCGCCGAACAGCCACAGGTTGGCGAAGATCATGCGGTAAAGGAAGGTGGAGTGGCGGCCGAGGGTATCAAACATCTTGGCGGCCGGGGCAGTGATGTGCATGGTAAAGGGGTGATTTTCTACCTTGCAGCAGGCATCCGCCAGTACTCCCACGGGGGTGTGGGGCTTGGGCGCGGAGGCGTGACCGCCAGCGGAGGAAACGCTGTACTCCAGATTCATCATGCCCTTTTCGGCAATACCGATGAGCGCGCAGGGCTGCTTGACGCCGGGGAAAACATCCTCGACTACCGCGCCGCCCTCATCAACGACAAGCTGGATATTGATATTGTGCTCCTGGAACCAGTGGACGATATTGACGGCGCCGGGGCCGTTGATCTCCTCCTGACCGGAGAAAGCGAAGTAAACATCCTGCTCCGGCTGGAAGCCTTCGGCAATGAGATGATCGGCGGCAGTCAGCACGCCGTTAAAGGTGACCTTGGTATCCAGGGTGCCGCGTCCCCACAGCACGCCGTCCTCAATGATGCCCTCGAAGGGGGGCTTTTTCCAGTTCTCCTCCTCCACCGGGACAACATCAAAGTGCGCCATCATGACCGAAGCCTCATCGTGGGCCTTGCCCGCCCAGTAGAACAGCAGGCCGCGGTCCGGCAGGCGGGTGAGGGTGCATTTTTCATAAACATGGGGATATAATTCCGGCAGCAGGGCGATGAGCTTTTCGAATTCCGCCGGGTCCTCCTTGGAGGCATCGGTGTAGCTGACGGTGCGGCAGCGGATGAGCCGCTGAAGATTGGTTACAGCGGCTTCGCGGTCAAACTCAACGGGGGCGTAGGTTTTAGCGGCTTCGGCCTTGGGACGGAACGCCGCGGTGCGCAGCAGCACCACAGTCAGCAGCAGGACGAGAACGGCCAATATGATATACAGAACGATCATGACAGAAAACCTCCTTGCAGTATTTTATGGGATCACAGGATCCCCTTTTTATACAGGATGCGGGCCACCCCTACGGTGAACAGCACACTGACCGGCACCATAATGCCGACGGTGCTGGAATTGAGGGCGGGAACGAAGATGAAGAGAACCAGCATCAGGCAGATGGGGGCGATGGAGAGCTTGGTGTTCTTTGAGATGAACACCACACCCAGGCCGCCGAACAGGGCGGGCAGGATCTGCGCGAAGGCGGGGGCCAGGGCGGGGCTTTCCAACACCGGGGTGAGCGGGATGATGAGAATGACGCCCAGAATGATGATGACGGTGGTGACGATGCTGGAAACGGCAATGGCCACGGTGGAAACGATCTCGCCTTCCTCGCTGTTGGCTTTCACATCGGCCTGCTCCAGCGCGTTGAGGGCACAGGGAAGCTTGAGATTACTGATATTGCCGGTGACGAAGGAGAGGTAGCTGCCGCCTGCGCCCAGCATGGGCACATAGGTCAGCGTTTCAATAAATCCGACCGCCCAGTACATGGGGGCGGTGGCGATGAGGCCCATCAGGAGGCCCTTGCCATCGGCCGGGGCGTGGAAGATGATGGAGACAGCGGCGGGGAACATCAGCAACAGAACCATCATCGAAAGGTTCCAGACGCGGCCGTAGTGATGGACGGAATCCATATAAGTCATATTTGCTTTTTTCATGGTGTGATCCTCCTTTCCCTTAGGACAGCCAGCCGGTGATGGGAATGGCGGAGGCCATGCCGAGAATAAGGCTCATCGGCAGGGCGTAATCGCCCACCCAGTGCCAGCCGGTCTTTTTCATGATAAGGCCGCACAGCGCCATAATAACGGCGGAAACGATCATGACGCATACCGGGATAAGGCCGGAGGGATCGCCGTGGAAGATGGTGCCGAAATCGCAGAACACATAGCCGAGGAAAGCGGCGATCATACCGATGAACAGGGCGGAGGAGAGGATATCGCCCCAGCGCTTATCACGGTTTTCTATTTTGGTCATGCCGCCCTGCAGCTTTTTACCGATGAGCGGTACCAGCCAGATGCCCAGCATGATGCTGATGGTCATGACCCAGGCGATGGTGACATACTGGGAAGCGGTAAGGGCGGAAACCTGCCCGAAGGTGAGGCCCATGGCGCTTTCGGCATTGGTGGCGGCAATGGTCTCGTAGGAGAGGGAGCCGACCACCGAAAGACGCAGCCAGGGCAGCGGCAGGCCGAGGTCCTTGGAGAGGGTGATGACGCTGATGACGATGGCGACGGCCGGGGCGATGGTGAAGACACCGGCGGTGACCATGGTCTTGCGCAGCTTTTGCTGGTCCATGCCGATCTCCTTGCTGCGGCGGACGGCACGCACCAGGAAAAAGACCGACTGCAGCAGCACGGCCAGAATGATGATCCCGGCCAGCACGAACAGGATGGGGCTATTGACGGAAAAATTCACACACTGTCACTCCTTTTGCAGAGATTTGGCAGGGGCGTACCGGAGCGGGGGAGGGCTGCCCGGAAGGGCTGGCCCGACCGTATCGGTGGAACGCTCCTTATAATGCAATATTTTAGCACATAAAAGGGCGAAAGGAAAGACAATGTTTACAGGGGATTGGCATTTGTTTTTGGAGGAGGTACACAAATGGAGGCGAGATAGGGTGCGGGCGCCCGCCATGCCCCCTGCAAAAAGCCCTAAATGGAAAAGCCATGCCCGCCCCACAGGAGGGAAGGACACGGCTCTGCAAGAAAAATCAGATGTATTTCCACTGTTCCACATCAAAGACCCCGTGGGTGGTGATCTTGAGGGCGGGAATGACCGGCAGGCTCATAAAGGAGAGGGTCATAAAGGGATCGATGCCCGGGGAAACACCCATGCGGTGGGCGGCGGCCTTGGCCTGCTCCAGCAGGTCGTTTACCTCCTCCAGCGGGGCGTCACTCATTAGGCCAGCCACCGGCAGCGGCAGCTCAGCGATGACCTTGCCCTCGTGCACGACTACGGTGCCGCCCTGCATTTCGGCAATGCGGTTGATGGCAAAGGCCAGGTCGGCGTCATCGGCGCCCACGGCGATGATATTATGGGAATCGTGGGCAAAGCTGGTGGCCACAGCGCCCTGCCGCAGGCCGTAACCTTTAATGTATCCCAGGCCAATGTGCCCGGTGCCATGGTGGCGCTCCGCTACGGCGATCTTTAGGATATCATGGGTGGGATCGGGGGCAGCTGCCCGGCCAAGGTTCTGGGTGATGATTTCGCCCGGGACGATGCCGATGACCGGCAGATCTCCGGCGGCCAGCTGCTGCGGCGTGACCGGCGCAATGCGGAAGGTCTCGTGCGCGCGGCGGGAAAGGCTGGGCTCCACCGCGGGCGCGTCAAAGGGTAGAACCTCGCCATCCGCAAAGACGCAGCGGCCGCGCTTATACACCTCCTGGATATTGAAGTGACGGAAGTCATCAAAGACCACCAGGTCGGCCAGGTAGCCGGGGGCGATGGCGCCTTTGTTGTTCATCAGGAAATAGCGGGCTGCCTGATGGCTGGCCACCTTGATGGCAATGATGGGATCAACGCCGCAGGCAATGGCTTCCCTGATGATATAATCGATGTGGCCGCCCTGCAAAAGATCCAGGGGGTGTTTATCATCGGTGGCAAACATGCACCGGGAGTAGTACTGCTGATTGAGCAGCGGCAGGAGTGCCCGCAGATTCTGGGCGGCGGTGCCCTCCCGTATCATGATGAACTGGCCGAGCTGCAGCTTTTCCAGCGCATCCTGGCAGGTGCTGCACTCGTGATCGGAATAGACGCCGGCGGCGATATAGGCGTTGAGATCGGCGCCGGAGAGATCGGGTGCGTGGCCATCGATTTTTTTGTGGTGGGCCTGACTGGCCAGGATTTTGCTGATGACTGCTGGGTCGCCATTGATGACACCGACATAGTTCATCATTTCCGCCAGGCCAAGAACTCTAGAGTGGTCATACAGGTCATCGATGGCCTGATAATCCAGCGTGCAGCCGCTTTCATCCAACGGCGTGGCGGGCACGCAGCTGGGCAGCATAAAGTGAACATCCACCGGCAGGCCCTCGGTGGCCTCCAGCATATAGCGGATGCCATCCACTCCCATGACATTGGCGATCTCGTGCGGATCGGTGATGACAGTGGTGGTGCCGTGGCGGATGACCGCTCGGGCAAACTCGGCAGGGGAAACCAGGCTGCTTTCCAGGTGGATGTGGGCATCGATGAGGCCGGGGCAGACAAAGCTGCCGGAGACATCCACCTCTTTGCTGCCGTGGTAGCTGCCGATGCCGGCGATGAGACCATCGGAAACAGCGATATCCCCATGGCAGAAGTCATTGCTGAACACATTGAGATAGGTGGCGTTTTTGAATACGATATCGGCAGGTTCCTCCCCGCGTGCGACGCGGATGAGGCGGAGCTTGCGCCCCAGCTTGCGCTCCACGCACTGGGCGGTGGTTTCATGCGGCTTCATGACAGTCCCTCCTTTTATTTATACTGGGTGTTTTTTTCGATGAGCTTTTGGTAGATACGGTCGCGCATCCAGGGTTCGGTGCAGGCGGCCAGCGCCTCTCGCGGGGCGAACCACCGCACACCGCTGTTTTCATCGGGCTTTACCCGCAGCGGCTCGGTATCATCGGCTTCGATGAGATAGGTGCAATTGAGATGCAGGTGGGAGGGGACATACCTCCCTCGTTTTTCGTGTCCATCCACGGTAAGGATCTCGACCGAGAACAGTTCACGACTGACGGGGCGGAGCGTTTGCAGCCCGGTTTCCTCGGTTACCTCCCGCAATGCGACCGCCAAAAGGTCGGTCTCTCCATCGGCATGGCCGCCGGTCCAACTCCAGCTATTGTAGATATTGTGATAGATCATCAGCACCTTATCCCGCGCGGGGTTCACCACCCAGGCTGATGCAGTAAAATGGGCGGTTTCATTCTGCCGGGTAAAGCTATCCGGCTGCTTTAGCGCGGCCAGCAGCAGCGGCAGATCGTGCTGCTCCTGCTCATTGTAGGGCCGATAGGCGGCAAGGCTGGCTTGCAGATCGTGTGGCATGGTGTTTCCCTCCTTGGCAGAGTGGATGCAGCGGGCAGGTATGGGGAGCGCGGGGCAGGCCGCCCTGCGGGCGGCCTTACACGGCCCTACGGGCCGTGGCTCCGGCCTCCGTCCGGAGCGCCCCGCGCCCTGTGCCGCCCAGTCCGGTTCTGTCTCAAATTATACCACGGGCGGCACAAAGAGAAAAGCCCCCGAGGGGGCTTTTTCATTGCAGTAGGTTTAGTCGTGCCGAATGGCCTCCAAAGCGGAGATCTTAACAGCGCGGTTGGCAGGGATAAAACCGAAAACAACGCCGACCATCATCGAAAAGACCATTGCCAGCAGCACCAGCCACCACGGAATGATGGAAACCGCCCCGCCGTTGCCGAAGCTGAGCCCCAGCGATGCCAGAAGGTTTGCTACGATCGGCACATTGTTTAACAGATAGCTGATCAGGAAGCTGAGCCCAACGCCCACCACGCCGCCGATCAGACCGATCATAGCGGATTCGGTGAGGAACATGGCGCGAATGGCACCCAGCTCGGCGCCCAGCACCTTCATGACGCCGATCTCCTTGGTGCGCTCATAGATGGACATGACCATGGTATTGGCAATGCCGATGGCGGCGACAAACAGAGAGATAGCCGCCAGACCGCCCAGCATGGTCTGGATCATGGTGAGCTGTTCATCGAACATCTTACGGGTGTCCTCCATCGAGGAGCACTGGAAGCCCATATCGGTGATGGACTGCTGCACTGCGGCAACCGATGCAGCGTCTACGCACTTGACCCGTACCTCATCATAGTTGGTGGTGTCTGGAGCCTTTTCACCGCTGATCTTATAGTATTTCTGCTCCAGCGCCTTCAGCTGGTTGATGTCCATCAGGATGCATTCGCTGGTCTCCCAGCCCTTGTTCCAGTCCTCCACCATCACGCCGGTCACATTGGGGGTGACCTCCAAGCCTTTTTTCAGGTTGCCGTTGTTGTCATAGCTTTCACTGTACAATACCAGCTTATCCTTCATGATATCCACAAAGGGCTTTTTGGGGTTGCCCATGGCGTCGGTCTGGTTGCGATCCACATAGTTATTGCGCTTTTTCTTGGTATCCCGGAAGGAATACGCCACATTGGCGCCCGCCACCATGCTGTAATCCTTTTTGCTGTCCGCAAAGGAGGTGCCGTCGCTCAATTTATAGCCGAGAGCGTCAAACGCCTCGGGGTAGATGCCGATGATATTGGTATAGGCCGCATAGCGCCCGTTGCGGGATTTCAGCCGGAAGCTGACCCGGCTGCTGTAAAACGGGGTCGCGATCTGTACATTATCCATCGCCTGTATTTTGGAGAGGGCTTTATCGTCCAGCTTGGTCTCGCCTCCGCCGTAATTGTAGACATTGATGATGGTAAGATCGCCCCACTCTTGCAGCATCTGCATCATGGATTCCCGCGCACCGATGCCGAGTGAGACCATCAAGATGATGGCGCACACGCCGATGACAACGCCGATAACGGTCAGGGCGGTACGCACCCGGCGGCGGGTCAGGTTTCGCAGGCAGACGCTCAGAAGGTCAGATATCCTCATCTTCGTCTACGCTCTCCTTTTTATTTTTACGCAGCTTCAGGTACACGAATACGCCGGCAGCCACTACCACCACACCACCGATGACCCAGAACCACGGGAAACCCGCAGGCTCTTCCATGCCGGGGTCAGTGCCGGGATCCATACCGGGGTCGACGCTGGGATTGCTGGGACCCCATACATCCTCGTAGCTGGTCACCTGCGTGGTAAAGGGCACCGAAACGGTGCGCTGGTTCATGTTGGTATCCTCGTAGGTGATAATGACCTCACCCACCAGCTCGCACTTTTCATTCCCGGTGATGTAGAAATCGGCGCTGGAGGTGGTGCCGGAGGCAAGATTGCCCAGATACTGCTCCTCGCCGTTATTGGAAAGCCCCTCGCAGTTCAGCTTGGCGGAAAGATTGTAGATATCGGTACGGCTCTTATTGACGAAGTTGACGGAGAGGTTATTTTCCTCGCCAATGAAGATCTGTTGGGGCAGGTCGATGCCGGTCACGGTAAAGCGGTCCACCTGCAGCACCGGCATGCTGATGGTCTCGGTGGTCTTGGCATTGCGGCGCACGCCGTTATCCAGGTAGTCATAGGTAAAATCAACGGTCATGGAATGGGACTGGGCCGCCGCAGTGGGCTTCACGGTCACATTCACGGTCTTGGTGATGGTGCCCTCGGCTGCCAGCGATTCGATGTAGAAGGAATTGGAGCTGCTGGTCAGCATCATGGCATCGGGCAGGGTCATGGTCACCATCATGTTTTCCACGGCCATGGTCTTGCTGGTATTGCGGAAGGTCATGGTGATATTGCGGGTCTCACCGGCCACCAGGTCGCCCTTGCCGTAGCTGTAGCTGCTGATGATGACATAGGGCTGGGCCGCGGTGGTCTCGGTGTCGGGTTTTTCATCGTCCGGCTTGGTGGGGATGATGGTGGCGTTATCGATCTTGCAGGTTACAATAGCATTGTAGTTGCCCTGGGTAATGATAAGCTTCAGGGTGTTATCGCTGCCGCCCACATAGTATACGCCGGTCAGCTGGATTACCATACCTTTATCGGTGCTGCCTACTGTCCATTTTCCAATTTCAGCACCGGCGCCGGAGCCAGCCAGGAAGCTGCTGTCGCCGGGGGTGGTAACGGAAAACTTATTTGCGTCATAGCCGTCTTTTTGGGTTAAGGACAAGAAATCATTATCGGTCACATACAGGGTCAAATCGACATAGTTCCCCTTGGTGATTTCGGAACTGGGAGTGACATTATCTTTAGGGGAGCCGGGGTACTTGGTGTACTTTTTGTTATTGGCCATGTCCTTGTGGTACATCTGCCAGTAGTAGCTGCCGCTGCAAATAGCATCCAGCCGGAAACTGTCAGCGGTCTTTTCGCCGCCCAGGGTGCTCTTGGCCTGGAATACAGGGGTAATAGCCGTGTTGCCGGTGATTTCAATTTCGCCGAAATCTGCAACAGACTTTGCATCAGTATCGCCTACTTTATATGTAGCACTGACAAATTCATAGCCAGGATTTGCAGTGAAAGATACTTTTATTTTTTTTACATCATTAGGTAATTTGATGGAAGTTGTGGTGCTGTTCAAAAAGCCATTTACAGTTTTGGTGCCGCCCTTTTCGGTATCTGCGGTATCATATGTAATGGTTATTTTACCATGTGTTAATGAATCCACCGGAGCAGAAACAGTATAGGGCGGGTCAGCCGCCATCGCCACGGTGCTCAGCACCATGGCCAGCACCAGAATAAATGTCAGGATCTTGCTCATCTTTTTCACAGTCATACTCCTCCTTGGCCGGCGGCCAGTGTGTTATCGGTAAAATGCAGCTTCTCCGGCAGCTCCTCGGTGGGGGCGGCGGGAGGTTCTTGGATCACTTTGGGGTTGCGGTGGTCCTCATTGGAAATGATGCGTCCATCCGAGATGGTCACGATGCGGTCGCAGTATTCTGCCAGGCTGCGGTCATGTGTCACCAGTATGATCGTGGTGCCCTTTTCCCGGGCAAACCGCAGGAACATCTCCATGACCTCTTTGGTCGTTTTGGTATCCAGGTTGCCGGTGGGTTCATCGGCAAATACCACCTCAGGATTGGTAACAAAGGCGCGGGCAATGCCCACGCGCTGCTGCTGGCCGCCGCTCATTTCATTGGGACGGTGGTCCATGCGCTCGCCCAGTCCCACCTGCTTTAGCATTTCACGGGCGGCTTCCTCACGCTTTTTGCGGGACACCCGGCGGAACATCAGCGGCATGGCCACATTTTCCACAGCGGTCATCCCCTGAATGAGATTGTAGGACTGGAACACAAATCCGATGTGCTTCTGCCGGAACACCGCCAGCTGCTTTTCGCTCATCTTGGAGATCAGCTCTCCCTTGATTTTTACCGTGCCGCGGGTGGGCTTTTCCAGCCCGGCCAGCTGGTTCAGCAGGGTGGATTTACCACTGCCGGAGGTACCCAGTATACAGCACACCTGCCCCTGCTCGATGGTCAGGTCGATATTATCCAGAGCGACTACCTTTTCATCGCCGGTCCGGTACACCTTGCGGAGATTTTTGGTCTCCACCATGTATTGCACATTTTTTCCCCCTCTCGCAGAAAAATCATATTTCACTAAAATAAGTGTACAGATTGATGGATTTTATTGCATCCAAAAACAAAAAATGCAAAAAAACTTTGCAGCAAACTGTACTACTGGAGCTAATACAGTCAGCATACCATTTTGCCCCTATATAGTCAACGCAGTTCACGGTGAATTCATAAAATATTAAAGAACGCAAAAAAGCTCCCGCACCTGTTACAGTGCGGGAGCTCCTGGTAAAACTGTTTCCTGCGGCCGTTTGCAGCCGGCGCAGGAGCTTGGGGAATGAGCCGAAGGGAAAAGAAAATGAGGACAAAACGAAAAAGTATAAAGAAGGATGAAGATAAGGAGGAGAAAGAAAAACCTTCGGCCGGGCTGTGCGCCCTTGTTTATTCCACACCTTTATCATATCCGTTCAATGTGATGGCTGTGTGAAGAAATCAGGAAAAATCGGAATGATTTTCTTCACTTTCGGCGGTTAAAGCGGCATCGGGCGGCAGCAGCGGCAGCCGGAACCAGAAATCGCTGCCCTCGCCCAGGGTGCTGGCTACGCCGTATTCGGCGCCGTGGGCCTCCAGCACGCCCTTTACAATGGAAAGTCCCAGCCCGGCCCCCACGGTGGAGCGGCGGTGGTTTTTATCCACCTTGTAGTAGCGGTCCCACACATAGGGCAGGCTCTCGGCCGGAATGCCTTCGCCGTGGTCGATGACCTCCACCTTCACAGTCCCATTCTCGATGGTCTGGCGCACCAGTACGGCCCGGTCGGCCCCGGCATAGTTGATGGCATTATTGATGAGATTGTACAGCACTTGGGTCATGCGCAGCCGGTCGGCCATCACCATGGCGTCGCCGTCCGCTTCCAGCGTGATGGCGTAGCCGTCATGCAGCACCAGCTTGGCGTACCGCCCCATAATGCCGCGGATCATCTTGGTGAGATTGAGCGGCTCCGGTTCGGGGGTCTGCGCGCCGCTTTGTAGCCGGGAAAGATTCAGCAAATCATTGACCAAATCAGTCAGCCGGCGGGCCTCATCTATGATGATCTGCACATTTTCCGGGGTATTTTCACCCGGCAGATCGCGCATTACCTCGGCATAGCCGGTAATCATGGTCAGCGGGGTGCGCAGGTCGTGGCTCACATTGGCGATGAACTCCTGCCGCAGATGTTCCACCTTGCTCAGCTCCCGGCTGGCATAGTTTAGGGTGTCGGCCAGCTCGGTGACCTCCCGGTAGGTGCCGCCGGTAAACTGCGTGCCGTAATCGCCGGTGGCCAGCTGCTTGGCGCTTTTGGTAATGCGGGTGATGGGACGGGAGATCATGGAGGAAAGCAGCAGCACCAGCAGGATGGAAAACGCCGTCATGATGACCGTGATGATGACCAGCTGGGCCCGCAGTGTTTCCACCGTGGTATTGATGGGCGTGATGGTGGCATCCACCATGACCATGACCGGCTCAGCGCCTTCGTCCTCTCCGCGCGTGGTCAGAATGCCGTACAGCAGCTGCTCGGTGGAGGCGGCCTGGGCGGTTGCTTTGCTCTGCATGGCGGGGGAAAGCTCCAGGAGCTGATAGTTTTCCAGCACGGTGCCGCCGTTTTCCTGCGCCTGCCGGAACAGCAGCGCCGCCTGATCGGTAAGCAGCATGTGCAGGATGCAGGAGGGCTGGTTGCCGGAGGTCAGTACCGGGGTGCCGTCCTCCCGCACGATGTGGACACAGATGAGATCCTGGCGGGTCAGGCGGTTCACCTCGGTGTAGAAGTTCTCATCATTGATGCTGGCGGCTACTTCCTCGGCGGTATTTTTAATGGAGCTGGTCTTGATGGATTTGTAGAAGCTCTCCAAAAAGACGATCTGCAAAAGCCACAGCAGCATCAGCAGCAGCGCCACGAACATAGCAAAGCTGCCCACCAGTCTCCAGCGGATGCCCAAGTGGGAAAAACGGCTTTGCTTATGCTGCGGGGCAGGGGAGGACTCAGTTGGCGTCTCCGTCTGCATCGCTTTCCGGCTCTGCCACAGTTTCAAAGCGGTACCCAACTCCTCTTAGCGTGATAATGCACCGGCTGTACCGGCCCAGGCTCTTGCGCAGCAGCTTTACATGGGTATCCAGCGTGCGGTCGTCGCCGTAAAAATCATAGCCCCACACATCGTGGATCAGCCGCTCGCGGGTCAGGGCCACGCCGCGGTTGCGCACCATATAGAAAAACAGGTCGTACTCCTTGGGAGACATCTCTATGCGCTGCTCGTCAATGAAAACCAGCCGCGCGGTAAAATCCACCGTCAGCCCCTCAAAAACAAAACGGTTGTTTTCCTCGCCGCCGCTGCGCTTGATGATGGCGGCCACCCGCATCATCAGCTCCTTGGGGGAAAAGGGCTTGACCACATAGTCATCGATCCCCAGCTCGAAGCCGTGGATGCGGTCATATTCTTCGCCGCGGGCGGAAAGCATGATGATGGGCGTGCGGTTGTATTTGCGGATTTCGCGGCAGGCGGAAAAGCCGTCCAGCTCCGGCATCATCACATCCATGATGATGAGATCGAACGGCTCGGTGCGGCACAGGTCGATGGCCTCCATGCCATTGGCGGCCTCGGTGACCCGGTAGCCCTCGAATACTGCGTATTTTTTAATGATCTCGCGGATCTTGGCTTCGTCATCCACGACCAGGATGTGATACATGGCGGTTACCTCCTTTGGGGGTGCAGGCTGGCATTCGGGCGGCCCCGTGCCTGGCTCCGCCGGGCTGGGGCGCCCCCCTGCGGGGGGCGCCCTTCGGGAGCCTTCGGCTCCCGCGCGGGGCCGCCCGAACCCGGCTTCCTGCAATGTCCATGGTTATTATAGCATACTCTCCCGCGCCGATGCTATAACCTTTACGAAATGTTAATATCTTTCCTCTTGCGTTCGTCCCGTTTTGCGCTAAAATAAGATTAGAAATCCCCGACCGACCGGTCGGTCGGAATATCTATCCCCCGGAAATGGAGAATCCTCTATGCTGTCTCGTCTCAGTGTCAAAAAGCCCATGACCGTATTCGTCTGCGTGATGCTGGTGCTTATCCTCGGTGTCATGTCCTTCATCAATATGACCACCGACCTCCTGCCGAATATGGATCTGCCCTATGCCATCGCCTATACCACCTACATCGGCGCCAGTCCGGAGCAGGTGGAGCAAAGCGTGACCAAAACGCTGGAAAGCGCCCTGGCTACCACCAGCGGCGTCAAGAATATCACCAGTATCTCGCAGGAAAATGTCAGCATCGTGGTGCTGGAATTTGAGGAAGGCACCGGCATGGATTCCGCCATGATCGAAATGAACGCCAGCCTTGATCAGATCGCCGGCTCCCTGCCCGAGGCCGCCGGCAGCCCGGTGCTCATGAAGATCAATCCCGATATGCTGCCCATCATGGTATTGGCGGTGGATAGCGATAATATGGCCCGAAACGAGCTTTCTCAGTTTACCTCCTCCACCGTGATTCCGGCACTGGAGCGGGTGGACGGCGTCGCGTCCGTTTCCGGCAGCGGTCTGGTAGAAAGCCAGATCCGTGTGGAGCTGGATCAAGCCAAAATCGATGAGTTGAACGATAAGGTGTTGGCGGCCATTGATAGCTCCCTGGCCGATGCCGAAAAGCAGCTCAAGAATTCTCGCAGGCAGATCAACGACGCCAAAAAGAAGCTGGAGGAGCAAAGCGGCACCGCCTATGCCCAGCTGGTGGCCGCTGCCCAGCAGCTGGCCGATGCCAAGGATCAGGCCTCCCTCGGCTCCACCCTCACCTCGGCGGAGGTCAAGGCCATTCAGGCCGTGCTGGCCCAGTACGATAACATGGTAAATCTGCGCGATAGCTACAATGCCAGTGAAGATTACGCCCGTACCTATCTTTCCCCTGTAAAATATGCCGAGCTGCAATCTCTGCAGCTTACCCGCACCCAGCTGCGCGCCCAGCTGAAAGCCGCCCAGGCCTCGCTGGAGACCGCCGAAGCCACCCTCAAGGAGATCGGCAGCAGTGAAGCCGCCCTGCAGCAGGATGTGACCAATGCCAAGGATGCGCAGGAAGCCGCACAAACCGCCTACGATGAGGCGCTGGCCGGCGCACCGGAGCGTCTCAAGGACGATCCCGGCTGGCAGGACCTGCTGCGGCAGGAGCAGGAAAAGAAGGCGAAGGTGGACGACCTCAAGGCACGGCTGGAGAAGGACCCCAATAATACCGAGCTGCAGGCCGAGCTGGATACCGCCGAAGCCGAGCTTGCCGCCATCCAGGCGGAGCAGACCGCCTATATCAACCGCAATGACCCGCAAACCGTTGCCGCCGCGGAAAAGCTCTCGGCTGCCGAGGAGGAGGTGACCCGCGCCAACGCCCGGCTGGAGACCTTCCGGCAGGCCACCGAGGCGAAGGCGGAGGCCGAGAAGGCCATCGCCGACGCCACCAAAGCCATCGAGGAAAACACCGCAGAGATCATTGCGCTGCTGGGCGAGGCCGAGGGCAAGAAGTGGATCGAAAGCCACGATAAGGTGCAGGATGACTACGGCACCATTACCGAGCTGAACGCCGCCATCGATGCGCTGGCGCCCCGCATCCCGCAGCTAAAAAAGGAACTGGAAACCGCTCAGTCCAGCCAAAAGGAGCTGGACGCCGCTCTTTCGCAGCTGGATAAGGCGCAGAGCCAGCTGGAGACCGGCAAGCTGGAGCTTTCTCAGCAGCTCATTCTGGCCACCCTGCAATTACAGCAGGCCGAACAGGCCCTGGATGAAGCCGAGGAGCAGTTCCGCCAGCAGCGGGATGCCGCCTACAAGGCCGCCGGGCTGGACGGCATTCTCACCCAGTCCGCCGTTTCGCAGCTGCTCATGGCGCAGAACTTCTCGATGCCCGCCGGCTATATCCAAAGCGCCGAGGGGCAGAATGCCCTCAAGGTCGGCGATAAATTTACCAGTCTGGAGGAGCTGCAGAACTGGGTGCTCTTCCAATACGATGTCGGCGATGTGGGGGAGATCCGCCTGACCGATATCGCCACTGTCCGCCTGGCGGATAACGCCGAGGAGCTGTACGCCAAAATAAACGGCAATGACGGTGTGCTGCTCACGGTACAAAAGTCCTCCATCGCTTCCACCTCCGGTGCCTGCGATAATCTCTATGCCGCCATGGCCCAGCTGGAGGAAAAATACGAGGGTCTGCACCTCACCGCCCTCAGCGATCAGGGCCAGTACATCGATCTGGTCATCAGCTCGGTGCTGGAAAATCTGCTGTTCGGCGCGCTGCTGGCCGTCATTGTCCTCATGCTGTTCCTGCGGGACTTCCGCCCCACTATCATTGTGGCGCTCAGTATCCCCATCAGTCTGCTTTTGGCGGTGGTGCTTATGCACTTCACCGGTGTCACCCTCAATATCATCTCCCTTTCAGGCCTTGCCCTTGGCGTCGGCATGCTGGTGGATAACAGCATCGTTGCCATCGAGAATATCTACCGTCTGCGCCAGCTGGGCTACAATGCCGCCACGGCGGCGGTTCACGGCTGCCGCCAGATTGCCGGGGCTATCACCGCCAGCACCCTTACCACTGTCTGCGTATTTGTGCCCATCCTGTTCACCAGCGGCCTTACCCGGCAGATCTTCGCCGATATGGGCCTGACCATCGCCTATTCACTGGGTGCCAGTCTGCTGGTCGCCCTTACCTTGGTGCCCGCCCTTTCGGGCAAAATATTGACCCGCGATACCGCAGGGGAAAAGCCCAACCGTCTCCTGAACCGCATGATAGCGGGCTACGAAAACCTTCTGCGGAAAGTACTGCGGCACAAGGCTCCCGTTCTGCTGGGCGCGGTGGCACTGCTTATTGCCAGCGCGGTGCTGGCGGTCAGCATGGGCACCGCCTTTATGCCGGAAATGGATAGCCCACAGGTGTCGGTCTCCATCGAGATGCCGGAGGACGCCACCCAAAGCGAAACATGGGCCATGTGCGATACCGTCCTGGAGCGGATCCTTACCGTGGATGGGGTGGATACCGTCGGCGCCATGGAGGGCCAGAGCATGATGAGCATGGGCGGCAGCAGCCTGTCCATCTATGTGCTGCTGGGTGATGACCGCAGCGATTCCAGCCAGGAGATCGCCAAAAAGATCGAGGAAGCCTGCGCCGATCTGGACTGCACCGTTTCCGCCAACGGCTCCACCATGGATATGAGTATGATGACCGGCGGCAGCGGTATTCAGCTGGCCGTCACCGGCGATGATATGGATGCCCTGCGGGCCGCCGCCACCGACCTGGCCAAAACCCTTTCCGCCGTGGAAGGGGTCGCTTCGGTCAGTGATGGGCAGGAGGACAGCAGCACCGAGGTGCGCATCACCGTGGATAAAGCCAAAGCCGCCGAGTACAACCTGACGGTCGCGCAGGTCTACCAGCAGGTGGCCGCCGCCGTTCTCTCCCAAACCACCGCCACCAATATCACCGTAAACGGCAGTGACCTGCCGGTTGTGGTCGTCCCCGATAGCGCCGGTATCACCACCCGGGAAACGCTGGAGGAGCTCCGCCTGACCGGTACCAAAAACCAGGAGGAATGCGAGGTCCGCCTTTCCGAGATCGCCGCAGTGACCGAGGCCGCGTCCGCTTCCGCCATCCACCGTGAAAATCAGGCCCGTACCGTCACCGTCACCGCCCAGATCGCCGATGGCTACAACATCGGCCTGGTGAGCCGTGAGGTGGAAAAGCTGCTGGCCGATTATGAGATGCCGGAGGGCTGCTCCTATGCCATTGAGGGCGAAAATGAGATGATCCAATCCACCATGAGCGACCTCATCCTGATGATCGCCCTGGCCATCGCCTTCATCTACCTCATCATGGTGGCGCAGTTCCAGTCGCTGCTCTCGCCGTTTATCGTGCTGTTCACCATTCCGTTGGCCTTCACCGGCGGCCTTTTGGCCCTGTGGATCACCGGCAAGGAGCTCTCAGTCATTGCCATGCTGGGCTTCCTTATGCTCGCGGGTGTCGTTGTGAATAACGGCATCGTCTTTGTGGATTACGCCAACGGGCTGCGGCTGGAGGGGATGGAACGCGCCGAAGCGCTGGTACAGACCGGCCGCGACCGCATCCGCCCCATCCTCATGACTGCCATGACCACCATTTTCGGCCTGGCTACCATGGCGCTGGGCCTGGGCGCTGGCGGCGATATGCTGCAGCCCTTGGCCATCGTTACCATCGGCGGCCTGACCTACGCCACTCTGCTTACTCTGTTCATTGTCCCCGCCATTTACGATATTTTCCTAAAGAAAGACCCCAAGAAAGTTGTCATCGAGGAGGTAGAAGAGGTATGAACTTGCCGGAGAAAAAGGCCGCGGTGTTCCGTGCGGTATTAAAGCTGCTGCGGCAGGGCCGTCCGCTGGGAGATCTGAAGGTTTCTGAGATCGCCGAAGCCGCTGGCATCGGCAAAGGCACTGTGTACGAGTATTTCCCCTCCCGGGAGGAGCTGCTGCGGGATGCCATGCAGTACAGCAGGGCCCAGGGCTTCCAGGAACTGTACGCCGCCATTTCCGGCGCCGAGGGCTTTGAAGCCCGCTGGAAGGTCATCGAGATCACCGCCCGCCAGCTGCTGGAGTGCAGCTCCGTTTTCTTTTCACAGGTGCCCTCCATGGGGTTTCCGCAGGCCGCCCTGTATGATATCTGCGGCGGTCCGCAGGAGCGTGCCGATACCCGCCGCATGATCGGGGAGATCATGAACTGCCTGACCACTGCCGCGGTGGAGGAGGGCCTGGCCCCCCGTATGCCGGAGCCGGAATACCTTTCCATGGTCGGAGAGGGCTGTATTTCCGGCTTTCTGCTGCGCTGTGCCCTCTCGGAGGGCCGGCAGGAGGAAATAGCCGCGGCCCTGGCCGATACCCGCAAGCTCTATATTGCCGCCCTGCAGTGATTTTGGTTTCTGCAGGGGGCCGGCTCGGGGCGCAGTCCGACCCATCCTGCGGATGGGTCCAGCGGACAAATGTCCGCTGCGGCGATGCTTTGCATCGCCGGGGCTGCGCCCCGCCCGCCTGCGGCCCGTACCGCCTTAGGCGCCCCACCCGCAAAGAGATTTGCACTCTTTCTCATTTTGCGGTATGATAGGGCCAGAATAAGCATGTGAACCCCAAGCCCCCAAAAAGAGAAGGGAGGACGCCCCCGATGAAACGCTGTCTAATGCTTCTGCTGCCGGTAATTTTGCTGCTGGCGGGCTGCGGCCATGCCCCGCAGGAAAACGAATCGCTGGAATCCATGACCGCACCCATGACGGCGGATCATTCCCAGTGGCAGCAGGAGCCGTATTATATCCTGCAGTTCAATGTCGATTCCGTCATCAGCAATGCCCCCAATGTCACCGCCACCGCTTCCCGGGTCATCATCTCCCAGGGGGGCACCTACCTGCTCAGCGGTACTTTGCAGGATGCCCAGCTCACCGTGGAGATCCCGGCGGGGGAAACGGCCCGGCTGGTGCTGTGCGGGGTGGATATGCACTGTGAACGGGGCCCGGTCATCTACTCCAATGGCGGCGGCACCGTGGTGCTGCTGCTGGAGAACGGCACCGAAAATACCCTCTCCGATGGCAAAAGCTATCTCTATTCCGGCAGCAAGGTGCGGGAAGCCGCCATCAGCGTGGAGGGCGACCTGCTCATCACCGGCGGGGGCAGCCTTTCGGTGGAGGCCATCCACAATGACGCCCTGCGCAGCGAAAGCACCCTGGTCGTTGCGGAGGGCACTTTGGAGATCACCGCCTGGCGGGACGGACTGGTTGCCGGGCAGGAGCTGCAGATCAGCGGCGGACAGCTTTCCATCGCCTGCGGCCGCACCGGCCTTTCGGCCAGTTCCGCCAAATCCGGGCAGGGCAGCGTGACGCTGGCAGGGGGCACAGTGGCCCTCATCTGCGGCGGGGACGGCATCACGGCGGCCGGGAGCCTTTCGGCCACGGCAGGGGAGTACCACATCACCACCGGCGGCGGCAGCGGCAACGCCAGTTATGGCGAGACCGCCGAAAAATGGGGCCTGTGGGGCGGTCTGCCCCAGCAGCAGCCCACCGAAAAACAGCCCATCATCAACCGGGAGCAGATCGTGAGCGATAGCGCGCGGGGCCTTTCCGCCGGCAAATCCCTGGCGCTTTCCGGCGGTACCTTTACGCTGGATTGCAGCGATGCCGCCCTCTATTCCGTGGGAAGCACCAAGCTGTCCGGCAGCCGTGTCACCATTTCCGGCGGCGATACTGCCATCACCACCCAGCAGCTCACCCTTTCCGCCGGAGATGTTTCCATTCTCACCGCCCGCTGCGGCGCTGTGGCGGAGGATATGACTCTTTCCGGCGGCAGCCTGTCCATTACCGCCGTGGAGGAGGGCATGACCCTCTCCGGCGGGTATGATAAATCCGAGAGCGACCCCGCCGCTGACCTGCGCAAAATGACCGTGACCGGCGGCAGCCTTTCCATCTGCGCCGGGACCCATGCATTGGATATCGGCGGATCACTGTTCCAGTCGGGCGGCAGTCTGCTGCTCGGCTCCGGCCGGGAGCAGAACCCCCTGCGGGCTGCCACGGCCCATATTAGCGGCGGCACCCTGCTGGCGGCCGGCCCCCTCCCGGAGGAGCTGCAGCTGTATACCAGCCTGCCCCGCATCAGCGTGGAGCTGTGGCTGACCGGCGGCCGGCCCCTGACCGTCACGGCGGCGGAAGAGAGCACCCCCATGCTCTCCTTCACCCCGGAAACCTCGGTCGGTTATGTTACTCTCATCAGCGATGCCCTGGAGAAAGATACCACCTACTATCTCGTCTCCGGCAGCGCCCGTATCGGACTTTCCCCGGTCTGAACGGCGTGCCAGACACCACAAGACCTGCAAAACTCCCTCCATAAATTTTAGTACGCAAAACACGGCAAAAATCCCTGCTTCCCGGCAGGGATTTTTGAGATTTTTGTTTAACTGACTAAATTATAATTTCAATATGCGACAATAATTGTATAAAAGAACAACGAAATAAACGGCTATTGGTGTAGAGACGGCATCATTCGCCAAAGACGGTTTCCACCACCCGGCTGCATTCCGGCGGGGAATACCGCCAGCGCCGCAGCACCCCCTCGGTGAGGAAATACTGCACCGGCTGCGGGGCGTAGGGCGCGTCAAAGGCATCCACGATGATGAGCTTGATCTTCATTTTTTCCGGCAGGATGCTTTTAATATACACGCCCGCATGCTGGCCGGCGCGCACGCCCTCGCAGGGCTCCGCCAGGCCGGCCAGGTTGGGGGTCAGCTCCACAAAGACGCCATAGTCCTCCACGCTGCGGATGATGCCCGCCACCGTTTCTCCCGGCAGGTACAGCTCGGCGTTCTGGGCCCAGGTGCCCAGCAGCTCCTTGTGAGAAAGCTGCACCCGACCCTCCGGCTCCACCGCCTTTACCACGGCGTAGATGCTCTCTCCCACAGCAAAGCGGTCCCGCGGGTGGCTGATGCGGGAGACCGAGATTTGATCGATGCTGATGAGGGAGGGCAGCCCGCAGCCGATATCCACAAAGCAGCCGAAGCTTTCCAGGTGCGTTACCCGCGCGGGGATGATCTCCCCAGGGGTCAGATGGTCTATGTATTCGGAACGGCAGCGCAGCTGGGCTGCCCGCCGGGATAAAATGGGCCGCGGTGCTCCGGCCTCATCGTGCTCTATCGCCGTGATGAGAAAGCAGACCGACTTATTCACCCGGGAGATGATGGCGATATCCCGCACCGTCTGCTCTTTTATTCCCAGGGCGCCCTCCTCCCGGGGGATGATCCCGCGGCAGCAGCCCATATCCACCACCAGGTTGTGGTCATAATCACACAGCAGCGCCCGTCCCTCCAAGATTTGACCGATGCGCATGGCGCTTTGCAGTGTTTCCTCATTTTGCAGATAATATCGGTTTTCCTCAGTTTCCAGCAGCATGCCCTCCGGCCAGTAATATCCCATGCTTTACCCTCCTGTTTTGCCTATTGCTTTATCTATATTCGGCGGCAGGCGGGACTATACCGGGGGAAAATTTGGCCCGCCCGCGGTGGGGTGGCTTTTCCAGGATGAAAAGTGAGTAAAAGAATTTTTGGATCAAGATTGTAGTCGCCTTCGGCGGCGCGGAGCCTTTTGCAAAGGCATAAACTGCACGCCTACCCGGCGGGGGCCTACTTTTGTTCGTGCAAAAGTAGGCAAAACACGGTCAAGGGGGACAGATTCCCCCTTGACAAACCCCTTTCAGTCGCTTGCAGTGCTGGATACGAACGATGCTAAAGCATCGTCCGTACTGCGCACAGATACGCTCCCAAGGTAGCCGCAGGCGCATCTGCCCCCACCGCCTTGCGGTGCCCGAAAATATCTTCGCGCTGCTCGCTTGCTCGATTTTTTCGACCGCTGCGGGTGCTCCGCCTCGCTGCATCCGCCACTGGCGGCGCTCGGCTCCGCACCCCCTACCCCTCCCCCGTGGCGGGGGAGGGGCCGTCTGGGAAAATAGCTGCTTGTTCAACCCATAGTCTCGGCAGCGTGACTATCTGCGATTGGTTTGCGGAAACCAAATAAAATGCGCTTGCCCCCTGCACCCGGACAGCGGACTGCACCGCGCCGCAAAGGGCACGGTGCAGAGAAAAAGCGATTACTGCCGCATGGCGGCGATGGATTCCAAAATCTTGGCCATGCGTTCCTTGTGCTGGGCCAGCTTGGCGCGCTCGGTTTCGATGAGCTGGGCGGGAGCTTTGGCAACAAAGCCGGGGTTATCCAGCTTGCGGCTGATGAAATCAATGTCGCTCTGGCACTTTTCGCGTTCCTTTTCCAGGCGGGCCAGTTCCTTTTCCCGGTCGATCAGCTCGTCCATCGGGATGAGGGCGCGGGCGGCATGGGTGATGATCTGAACGGCGCCGGGCAGCTCGAACTTTTCACCGACCTCGACCTCCGAGGCGGAGGCCAGGCGCTGCAGGAACGGGATGCCATTTACGAAAATCTCGGTTTCGGCGGTTTCGATATAGACCTTGGCCTTTTTGGAGGGCGGGATGTTCATCTCGGTGCGCTGGTTGCGGATAGCCCGGATGATATCAATGATCTTCTGGAAATCGGCCTCCTCCTTCTGGAAGGAAAGCTCCTCGCTCCAGGCGGGCCACTGGGAGATCATGATGGCTTCCGCCTCGCCCTCGTGGGGCAGGCTCTGCCAGATCTCCTCGGTGATGAAGGGCATGAAGGGGTGCAGCAGCTTGAGGGTATTGGCCATGACATACACCAGTACCTTTTGGGCATTGAGGGCGGTTTCGCCGCCCGCCTGCAGACGGCTCTTTACCAGCTCGATGTACCAGTCGCAGAGGATATCCCAGATGAAATCGTAGAGCTTTGCGGAAGCGACGCCCAGCTCGAATTTTTCGAGGTTGTCGGTGACCTCCTTCACAAGGTCATTGTAGAGGGTGAGCACCCACTTATCCTCGGTGGCGAGGGTTTCGGGCAGCTCGATTTTGGTGATCTCATCGGAGAGGTTCATTTGGATGAAGCGGGTGGCGTTCCAGATCTTATTGGCGAAGTTGCGGGCGGCCTTCACCTTTTCATCCATATAGCGGGTATCATTGCCGGGGCTGTTGCCGGTCACCAGCATAAAGCGCAGGGCATCCGCGCCGTACTGGTCGATGACCTCCAGCGGGTCTACGCCGTTGCCGAGGGATTTGCTCATCTTGCGGCCCTGGGCATCCCGCACCAGGCCATGAATGAGGACGGTATCGAACGGCTTTTTGCCGGTGTATTCCAGCCCGGAGAAGATCATGCGGGAGACCCAGAAGGTGATGATATCGTAGCCGGTGACGAGGGTGGAGGTGGGGTAGAATTTGCGCATCTCGGGAGTGTCATCCGGCCAGCCCAGGGTGGAGAAGGGCCACAGTGCGCTGGAGAACCAGGTATCCAGGGTATCGGGGTCCTGGGTCATGTGGCCGCCGCACTTTGGGCACTTTTCGATGCCTTGAATGGTGACAACGGTCTCGCCGCAGTCATCGCAGTAGTAGGCGGGGATGCGGTGGCCCCACCACAGCTGGCGGCTGATGCACCAGTCCCGGATGTTCTCCATCCAGTGGAAGTAGTTTTTATCGAAGCGCTCCGGAACGAAGCGGATGTCTTTCTCACGGACAGCCTTGATGGCGGGCTCTGCAAGGGGTTTCATCGAGACGAACCACTGCTTGGAGACCATGGGCTCGATGGTGCTGTGGCAGCGGTAGCAGGTGCCTACATCGTGGCGCAGCGGCTCCACCGATTTGAGGGCGCCGCAGGCTTCCAGATCAGCCAGAATGGCCTTGCGGGCCTCCCGGGTGGTCATGCCGGCGTACTTGCCGCAGTCCAGCACCTCCGGCTCGCCGGCGGCAGCCTTGCCGGTGCGGAACAGCTCATCGGCGGCGGCTTTATCGGCGGCACCGGTCATGCGGCCATCGTAGGTGAATACACGGACACGGGGCAGATTATGGCGCTCGCCTACCTCGAAGTCATTGGGGTCGTGGGCGGGGGTGATCTTTACGACACCGGTGCCCTTTTCCATATCGGCGTGCTCATCGCAGACGATGGGGATTTCCTTATTCAGCAGCGGCAGGATGACATGGCAGCCGTGCAGGTGGGCGTAGCGGGGATCCTCGCCATTGATGGCCACGGCGGTATCACCCAGCATGGTTTCGGGACGGGTGGTGGCCAGCTCCAGCTGCTCGCCGGTCTCCTTGACGGTGTAGAGCAGATGCCAGAAGCTGCCGTCCTGCTCCTCGTATTCTACCTCGGCATCGCTGATGGAGGTATTGCAGGTGGGGCACCAGTTGACCATGCGGTTGCCCCGGTAGATGAGCCCCTGATCGTAGAGACGCTGGAATACCAGCTGCACCGCACGGGAGCAGCCCTCATCGAGGGTGAAGCGCTCCCGCTCCCAGTCGCAGCTGGAGCCGAGCTTTTTGAGCTGGCTGACGATGCGCCCGCCGTACTGGCGGCGCCATTCCCAGGCGCGCTCCAAAAAGCCTTCGCGTCCGATCTCTTCCTTGGTGACGCCTTCCTTGCGCATGGCTTCCACGATCTTGGCTTCGGTGGCGATGGAGGCGTGATCGGTGCCGGGCAGCCACAGGGCCTCGTAGCCCTGCATGCGGCGCCAGCGGATGAGGGCATCCTGGAGGGTATTATCCAGGGCGTGGCCCATATGCAGCTGGCCGGTGATATTGGGGGGCGGAATGACGATGGTGTAGGGTTCCTTTTTGCTTTCGGCATCGGCATGGAAGTAGTTTTTATCCAGCCAGAATTGGTAGGTGCGGTCTTCGACCTGCTTGGGGTCATAGACCTTTTCCAGTTGTTTTGCCATGGGGATCCTCCTTTTTTCTTTTGGGGTGGTGCGGCCGATGATTGGCAGTGAAAAAACAGCCGGGCGGCGGCAGGCGGGGAAAATAAAAAAGCCCGCTGATTTTTCCACAGAAGGGAAAACAGCAGGACGCATTTCTTGGCGCGGTACCACCTGGTTTCGTGCCGAAGCGGCACGCACTCATTTTCCGTAACGGGGAACGCCGTTGCCGCTTAAAAAAATTCGGCGGCACCGCTCGGCGGCGACTTTCTCCGTTTTCCGCCGCAGCCTTTGCACCGGACGGCTGCTCTCTGGGGGTCGGGGGGAACGGGTACTCCTCCGCTTCAAAGCGTTTTTTGTTATCCCGGTTATTTTACCGCAGTGGAGGGGGATTTGTCAAGGTGGGAAGGGGATTTTTGCGGGGAATTTG
>OLGA01000309.1_pt1 | contig 43551 bp, 73 predicted proteins | sample 1604881 | NCBI WGS metagenome assembly OLGA01 (sample SAMEA3888896, study PRJEB22519) | human gut metagenome | biome: human gut; feature: human-associated habitat; material: faeces | place: Denmark | collected 2009 | reverse complement strand
AATGAGTAAGGCTGTTATGCTGAGCATCCGCCCCAAGTGGGTGGAGAAGATCGCCAACGGCGAAAAGACGATTGAGGTGCGCAAGACGAGACCAAAGCTGGATACGCCGTTTAAGTGCTACATCTACTGCACGCTGCCAAAATATCCGCACGAGGACTTCATTGCGACGGACTATCCAAGGCCACAGTTTTACGGCGGCGGCAAGGTCATTGGGGAGTTTACCTGTGACCGGATTTACAAAATTGACAAGGATAGTACGGATTTTCTTTTTAAGGCCGGGAGATTATCCGTTTACAAGCAAGCTGCCGAAGAAAAGTGTGGCCTGTGTGTGGCTATGACAGACGATGAGTTGCACGGCTATCTTGGCCATTGCCAGGGCTACGGCTGGCACATTGCCGACCTGCGCATTTATGATACGCCGCGCGATCTGGGCGAGTTCCAGCGTGCAACTGACCCGTGCGATTCTTGCCATGCAGAATACACATGGGAATGCACAGACTGCAAAAAATGGGGCGGTGACATTAAGCGCCCGCCCCAGAGCTGGTGCTATGTGGAGGCGATGAAATAGTGGATTGCTTTAATTATTCATGCCCTTTTCGAGAAAACACGTCAAGTAGTTGCAATAGGTGTGAGTGTGTAGCCTGCCAAAACAGAAGTGAGGCTGTAACATATATTGCAAGCAACCGCACATTGACAGAGACGGATATAAGAGCATTGGAGGCGATGAAGAAATGAGTAAGGTTGTTATGTTGAGCATCCGCCCGAAGTGGTGCGAGAAGATTATCAGCGGTGAGAAAACCGTTGAGGTGCGAAAGACCCGTCCGAAGTTGGAAACGCCGTTTAAGTGCTATATCTACTGCACCAGCGGTAGACCTGACCTGAACATTCCTATTTCACCGGAACGTCTGATGCAGGACTACTTAGATACGGGGTCGATGAAATCACTGAACTGCCCACTTGGAAATGGTAAGGTAATCGGCGAGTTTGTGTGCGACCGGATATTTCCCATCAATGTTTTCGACAATGGTGGCATTCAGAACTGGCTTTTCGAGCACATGGAGCGATCTTGTCTTACATACGAGGAGCTTGCTGACTACATCGGCAACGGGAGAACCGGCTATGGCTGGCACATCTCCGACCTAAAAATCTACGATACGCCGAAGAAACTGAGCGAGTTCAAGGGTCTATGTAAAGTCGAGTCGGATTGCTGTGCCTGTCCTTATTACAACTACAGCAAAATGGACTGTGACGGCCGGACAATCAAGCGCCCGCCTCAGAGCTGGTGCTATGTGGAGGCGACGAAGGATGTATGACCTGAAACCTTGCCCGTTCTGCGGCGGTGAAGCAATACTTGAAACAGTAGATGGCAACAGCTCAGAAGAGTGCTATATATACTGCCCAGAGTGTGATTTTGAAAGTGGCGTATATAGCAAACCCAAATTTATCGTCGAAAAGTGGAACAGGAGGGCTGACAATGGCTGAATACATTGAACGGGAAGAAGCGCTGGCAATAATTGAAGAAAAGCAAAAAGAACTATGCCCTGTTGGACGATATGGCAGAAGTTATGTTTATGGCTCAGACAGGGAGAAGTATGACGCTTGGGAGGAGATTGTTGATGCTTTAGAAAATATTCCCGCTGCCGACGTTGCGCCGGTGGTGCATGGGCGGTGGATACATAGCCGATACGAGGACTGTTCTGAACAGTTTGAGCTTGTGAAGTGCTCCCAATGCAACCACGAGGCGTATGCGATGGCGTTCTATGTCCGCGGCGGCAATTACTGCCCCAACTGCGGGGCGAAGATGGAAGGAGGCGACAGCGATGCGGCTGATTGACGCTGATACGGCTGCCGCTTTCGCGGAGAATTGCGGGGCAGCTTTTGTGGCGAAAAGACTGAGAGACAGCAAGGCCTTTCCGGAGGTCGTGACGCGGTGCAAGGACTGCGCGCACAGCACATTGCCGTCAGAGCTTACCCAGCGATACGGTAAGCCGGGGACGCTGACGTGTCACAACAGGCGCGCGCCATGTAATAGACGCAATGTGGGCAGCACCGATTTTTGCAGCTACGGCGAGCCGAAGGAGGTGTAACGAATGGAATCTTTTGTTGAAGGCGTTGGAATGTTCTTTATAGCGATTGGCGGCATTGCAGCGATTCTTGCAGCGTTATGCTTTTTATGGTGGCTGGTTGAGACTGCATGGATTGCAGCAAGCAACAGATTCCGCGATATCTGCAAGGCGGAAAGCCTGATTTTTGAATATCGACGAGAGCGCAAAGAATATCTGTGGTGGAAAGAGCACGTGAAAGGGAACGTATATGCTGACGATCACGATTAAAGCCAACGTCCCCGCCGCTGACGCGCAGGGCATCAAGGAGCGCATCGCCATGGATATTGAGCGATATGGTGACTGCAAGGTCGTGAGCATCGTGAGCGACCGGGGACGGGAAGAACAGCTACGAATGAAAGGAGACAAATTATGAGCATCAACGTAAAGAAGTACACCAAAGACCAGATGGCGAAGATGGTGGAGGAGGCCGCCGAAAGGCTCGAATCGCAGAAAAAAGAAAATGCAGAGCTGGCCGAACAACTGAAATCCCAAACGGCAAAAACGATTGCGCTGCGAAAAGATTTGATGGCAAAGATGCATTCGAACGCCGTGCTGACTGAGAAGCTTGACCAGATGAACGGTGAGGAAATCAACAAGGCCAACGAAATCGCAAACCTGAAAGCGGATGCGGATGCGCTGCGGGTCCAACTTAAGAACGCCAACGATACCATGGAGGCAGTAAGCAAGGAACTGCAAAGGGTCAATTCGGAAAATGATGCGCTGCGAAATAAGCTCGCTGGCACTGAGGCGGCGCTTGGGCGGGCGAATGATGATCTCGCTTTTAAGGGGAAGGCCATTGACGTAATGCGTGACAAGCGCTACAACGCCGAGCAGCGCGCCAATTACGCAGAAGCCCATCCGTGGCGAAACCTGTGGGCGTGGCTCAAGAGAAAGTTGGCGCGCCATGAGTAAGCCGCGTTACAGCTGGTGGGGCTATGTAAAAGCCATTATCCGCCGCTATGCCCCCGACCGAGAGCAGGAGTTGCAAGGAGTGGCTTTGTTAGAAAACAACGCTGTGCGAAAAGCGGTGAGCGAAACAGCGCCCCTGCAAGACGGCGAAGAGCGATTGAAGTTTATCCGCCTTGTGTTTTGGGACAAGACCCACACGCTCGAAGGGGCGGCAATGGCAGTCAACTGTTCCGACCGGACGGCGAGACGCTGGCATACCGATTTTATCAAGTGCGTCGCGCGGAACTACGGGCTGCTCGATGATTAAAAGTTGGCCTTAAAAAGCCATTTGCTTATGAGATAATAGAATCGCAGAGGTGTAAAAGCCTTTGCGGTTCTCTCATTTATGGCGTTTACCTCCTGCGCCATAGCGGGGCGCGGTGCTTTTCATCTTTTCACACCGTCCCCCGCAACATGCCGCACGCACGATGCAGCCCACGATCAGGGCCGAGAGGTCGCACCTCTCATGCGGCACAGGACCCCGCGCACCTCTCAACGATGTGGCCCAGCGGGGACATACGCAGACGTAGCTCAGTTGGTAAAGCACCGGACTTCGTGAGCCGGTATGTCGTGGGTCCGAGCCCCACCGTCTGTGCCAGTGGCCGGGTAGCGCCCGGACAATGTGAGACCGTTGTCGTCATGGCTCACATGGAAATGACAAAGCTCGCTGAAAACTGCGCTTGTCTTGATGCGTCAAGACCGGTTTGACCTGACGGAATAGGGGCTACGACTTTTCGGAGCGTAGTTGTCGGTAGCGTGTGACAATCTAAGCGAGAAAGACGGCCAATGGAAAGAATAACGCCAAATGTGGGCGGCGTTGTGGCCCTTCGGGGCGGGTAAAGTCTGCTATGTAAGGCCAAGGGGGGGGCTGGTAGCAAAAATAATTTGACAACGCTTATCGGCGTATCAAAGCGGTAATAGACTGTGACGGGCGGATGAAATTAGACCGCAGCACGACAGCAATTAACGCAAGGAATGCAATCAGAAGCAAAGCAAATGTAAGCAAATGCAAGCAAACGCATAGCTCAGAGAGAGAAAAGAAAAGCCCCCTTGTTCCCCCTTTCTTCTTCTCCCCCTTGCAACCCCCGTATTATCTTACCCCCTATAATCCCCCAAAAGAAAAGAGAGAGAGCGACATTTTGCGCGCGAGAGCGACGAGGTGATGACATGGCTGCGCGTCTGACAGACCGGCAGAAAAAGAAAATACTGGCGGACTATGTGCAGACGAACAACTATTGCGCCACAGCGAAAATCAACGGAGTGTCCGCAACAACCGTTAAGAACCTTGTGCGGGCGAATGCCGACATTGTGGAAAAGTGCGAACAAAAAAAGGAAGAGAACACCGCCGATGTGATGGAATACATGAACGACCACAAAGACCTTGTGTGTTCGTTCATCGGTAAGGGGCTTGAAATGCTCAACGACCCCGAAAAGCTGGCGGCGGCAAATCTCAGCCAGATCACCACGGCAATGGGAACGCTGATCGACAAGTGGGCGATGATCGGCGGCAGTCCTGCCGACACGGTAAAGGAAGACGCGCTCAGTCAGAGCCTAAAGGAAATGGCAAAGGAGCTTGAGAGTGACACATGAATACAGAATTAATGTTTTCTAGTAAAACAGACTTATGGGAAACGCCACAAGATTTGTTTGATAAACTGAATAATGAATTTCAATTTACACTTGATGTGTGTGCAACTCCAGAAAATGCAAAATGCGACAAGTTCTATACGGAGGAACAAGACGGACTGGAACATCCGTGGAAAGGAACCGTGTGGTGCAATCCTCCATATGGGCGCGGCATCGGGCAATGGGTGAGGCGAGCGTTATTTGCATCCGTTAGCGGGGCTACCGTCGTAATGCGACTTCCTGCCAGAACAGATACAAAATGGTTCCACGATTACATATACAAAAGAAACAATGTGGAAATTCGGTTTATTAGAGGACGATTAAAATTCGGCGGAAGTAAAAATTCTGCTCCATTTCCGTCTATGGTAGTTGTATTTATGCCACATGATTAGCCCAAAGCAAGCAAAAATCCTCGCTTTCCCCTATTCCAAGTATGACGCGCTGATCTGTGACGGCGCTGTGCGTTCCGGCAAAACCTCCATCATGATGTGGGCGTTCGTCCACTGGGCGATGGAGAATTTCAGCGGTCAGCGATTTGGCGTGTGTGGACGCACGGTGGATAGCTGCACCAAGAACATCATCGTGCCGTTTACGGCGATGAGTTTGGCAAAGGAGCGCTATATCATCCGCTGGCGGCGCGGCGACAAGGTTATGGAAGTGCGGCGCGGTGCCGTGACGAATTACTTCGAGGTGTTCGGCGGCAAGGATGAGGCCAGCTATACGCTGATTCAGGGCCGCACGCTGGCGGGTGTGCTGCTGGACGAAGTGGTGCTGATGCCACGCTCGTTCGTGGAACAGGCGCTTGCGCGATGTTCTGTGGACGGCGCGAAGCTGTGGTTTTCATGTAACCCCGGCAGCCCGCATCACTGGTTCTATCAGGAGTGGATTAAGCGACACCGCGAACGGAACACGCTATATCTGCACTTCGAGATGACTGACAACCCAGGTCTGAGCGAGAAAACGCTTGCGCGCTATGAAAACATGTATGCCGGCATTTTCTATGACCGGTATGTGCGCGGATTATGGGTAGCTGCCGAGGGCCTTGTTTACAAAGACTTTGCTAACGACACAGAAAAGTATTTGATCGACGATCCGTTGAAATGGGCGGAAGAAAACGATACAAAGTTCTCCGTTATTTCCATTGGCGTTGACTTCGGCGGCACGAAATCCGCGACAAAGTTTCAGGCGACCGGGATTACAAAAGATTATCGAGTGGCCGCGCTGGAAGAGGAATACATCAAGAACGAAGAGATTGACCCTGACGAACTGAATAGGCGCTTTGCTATGTTCTGCCAAATGGTTACGGCAAAGTACGGATACAGCCAGACGCGGGCAGACAGTGCGGAAACGGTGCTAATTCGTGGATTAGATCATACCGCGCAGAAGATGCACCTCGGCACGCAGGTCAAGAACGCAATGAAACTGCAAATTACAGATAGAATCAGGCTCGTGGTGCTGCTGATGAAGCAGGGGCGTTTTAAGGTTTCGCGCAGCTGTCCGCACTTGATTGATGCACTGCAAACTGCAATTTATGATCCTGACAAGTTCGAGGACGAGCGCCTTGACGATGGAACATCTGATATTGACAGCCTTGACGCATTTGAGTACAGCATTGAGCCGTACTACAAGGAATTGGAGCGCGCAGGGCACATGAGGACGGTGAAACAGTGAACATTCGCAGAGCACTTAAAGAATTGGGCTTTGACACGATCAATAGCAAATTCTACGACCTGATCGATGTATGGAAATCATGGTATGACGGCGATGTAAAAGACTTCCACAGTTATACGGTGTGGAATGGCATCGAAGAACTGGAATGCCACAGATATTCCGTCAACATGGGCAAGAAAGTCTGCGAGGACTGGGCGAACCTGCTGATGAACGAGCGCGTGAATATCACGCTTGAGGGCAAGAAGGAGCAGGAATTTGTAGATGCGATTCTTGCCGATAATAACTGGGAAGTCAAATCCAATGAATTGCAGGAGCGGAAATCCGCTGTTGGTACAGTTGCTTATGTTCCAATCATGGAGGATATGAGCGTTGACCCTGATACAGCAGAGATCGCTAACCCCGGAAGAATTCATATCAACTATGTAACCGCTGCAAACATCTACCCGTTGACGTGGGACAATGGCATTATTCGTGAGTGCGCTTTTGCATGGACAAAACGAGTTGATGATACGGAATACATCTACATTCAGGTGCATCGGCTGAACGGTGGCGAATACGACATTGAAAACCACCTGTACGATGCGGAGGAAGTCCCATTAACCAGCGTGAGAGGATTTGAAGCAATTCCCCCTGTTGTCCACACAGGAAGCGCCAAGCCGCAGTTTGTCATTGACCGTCTGAACATTGCGAACTCTGATGAAGATAACCCTATGGGCGTTGCAGTGTTCGCTTCCGCCATCGACCAGCTCAAAAGCGTTGATATTACATACGATAGTTATGTGAATGAGTTTGTGCTGGGGAAAAAGCGCATCGTGGTACAGCCGGAAGCAACCAAGGACATCAACGGTAGGCCGGCCTTTGATAAGCGCGAAACGGTTTACTACGTTCTCCCGGAAGATCGCGCATCTGATGGAAACATTTTGCAACAGGTCGATATGACGCTGCGCACAGCAGAGTTTAACACCGGTATGCAAGATATGCTCAACATATTGTCGAGCAAATGCGGCTTTGGCGAGAATCATTACAAATTCGATCAGACAAGCATTGCCACGGCTACGCAGGTCATTAGCGAAAACAGCACTATGTTTCGCACGATCAAGAAGCATGAAATTATCCTCGAGCAAGCAATCACGGAGCTGTGTCGCATCTTACTTCGCTTGGGCAATCGCTACATGGACGCAGGACTTGATGAGAAAGTCGAAATTTCCATTGACTTTGATGATAGCATCATCGAGGACAAGGGGCAGGACTTTACCCGTGATATGCAGCTTTTGCAGGCGGGCATTATGAACGACTGGGAGTTCCGCATGCGCTGGATGAACGAGGACGAAGCGACTGCAAAGGCGGCGTTGCCGAAGATGCAGGACATGACAGCCGAGGAAGAAGATGAGGTGGAGTGATGGGCTTTGGAGAAAATAATGGGACTTTTGGGGTTGTGAAAAATGAGCCGGTATCCATTTACCCCGGAACTACTTGATGCGCTGCCGGAAGAACTGGCGGAACTGTTCCGTGCGCTTGAAATCACGCTGCTGGAAGAAATCTGCTCCCGTCTGAAAGCTGCGGATGAGCTGAACGAGGTAACGGTGCAAGATATTCAAGCGTTGCGGTCGCATGGCATTGACCTTAAAAGCATCGAAGAAGCTATTAGCAAAACAGCAGGAATTAGCAAACAAAAGCTAAATAGTTTGCTTAATGACGTTGTAGAGCGCAACCAGAAGTATTACACCGAAGTCATCGACCTTGCGCATGTAACGCAGCCAGAAACGCTTGTAGATGCGGCTACAGTGGATGCAATTAAGCGGCAGACCCATGATACATTCCGCAATTTAACGGCTTCTATGGGTTTCCTTGTGGGCAACACGATGTTAAAGCCCGCTCGCGCTTATCAGTGGGCTTTGGATAACGCAGAGATGCAGATCCAGAGCGGCGCGATCAGCTACAATCAGGCTATTGCAAACGTTGTAAGGCAGCTCGCAGATAGTGGCATTAGAGTTGTAGACTACGAAAGCGGGCATCGTGATTCCATTGATGTAGCGGCGCGTCGCGCTGTGATGACCGGCGTAAATCAGATTTGCGCCAAGTACACCGAGCAATCGGCGGAGTATTTAGATACCCCGTATTTTGAGGTTTCTGCCCATGCGGGCGCACGCGATATTCCGGGCAAATCACCGTGGTCATCTCACAAAGCATGGCAAGGCCTCGTATATTCCACTCGTAGCAATGACATTTACCCCAGCATTTACGATGTGTGCGGACTTGGGGCCGTTGATGGACTCGAAGGGGCCAACTGCCGCCACCGCCGCAACGTTTGGGTTGAGGGCGTAAGCGAACGCACATACACAGACGAACAGCTTGCCCATATTGATGATGATCTCGGATGCGAGTTTGACGGAAAGAAATACACCGCATACGAGGCGACGCAGATGCAACGGCGCGTTGAACGCCAGATTATCAAGCAGAAAAGGATTGTAACAGCATATAAGGCGAGTGAGCAAAAGGACGAATATTATGCCGCAAAAGCGAAACTGGCAAGACTGAACGCCAAATATAAGGCTTTTAGTGAAGCGGCGGGGTTGCCGCTTCAATGGGAAAGGACAAGGGTGCTGTATTGAATTGGGAAGAAGTAAGAAAAGCAACCGACGCGATTCTAAAGCGCGGTAACGATGTGGAAATCCGGCGCAAGGGCGATGGTTACATCGTCTTGGAGGTCAAAAAAACAATCAAATACAGCACTCCCGCGCAATAGGGCGCGGGAAAGGGCAATAGGAGCCAGCTTGTAAGGATCGCTTACAGGTTGGCTCTTTTGTTTTAGGTAAAACCCGCGAGGTACAGCGGTTTTTATACAACGTTCGCCCCCGAAGAATTGGGGCCAAAGAAAAGGAGAACGAACAATGGCGAAATTTACCAGAGCAGAAATCAGAAATATTCTCGGCGAGGCTTGCACCGAAGAGATCGAAAATCGCTTGGTTGCGCTGCATCTTGGCGTGGTCGACCCCCTCAAGGACGATCTCACAAAGTACAAGGCGGACGCGGAGAAGCTACCCAGCGTCCAGAAGCAGTTGGACGATCTCAAGGCGGCAGGTGACGGCGGCTATCAGGAGAAGTACGAGAAAGAGCACAAGGCTTTTGAGGACTTCAAGGCCAATGTCACGGCAAAGGAAAGCAAGGCGGCAAAGGAAAAGGCCGTGCGCGCTTACTTTGAGAGCAAAAACATCACCGGCGCGAATCTCGACCTTGCGATGCGCGGCTGCGGCGAGGAACTGTCCGCATTGGAGCTGGACGGGGAAAAAATCAAGGACACCAAGTCTCTTGATGCACTCGTAGACGGCACTTACAAGGGGCTTGTCTCCAAGCAGACCGTTCGCTTCGACACTGGCGCGCGCTTTAACGGCGGCGGGAAACCGATGACAAAGGACGAGATTATGCAAATCAATGACAGAGCGGAGCGGCGCGCTGCAATCGCCGCAAATATGGATTTGTTTAGAAAGGAAGAATAAAAATGGCTGCTGATCCTAAGCTCATTAAGAAAGCTGACCTCGCGCGTGTGCGCGAAATTGAATTTACCGAAATGTTCGGCTATTCCATTAAAAAGCTGATGGAGGCCTTGGGTGTGACCCGCAAGATCGCAAAGCAGGCTGGAACTGTGCTCAAGAGCTACAAGGCCACTGGCACGCTGGAGAGCGGCGCTGTTGCTGAGGGTGAGACCATTCCCCTCAGCAAGTACAAGACCGAAGCCGTGAACTACAAGGAGATTACGCTCAAGAAGTGGCGCAAGGCCACCTCTGCCGAAGCAATCACCGATCGCGGCTACGATCAGGCGGTAGAAATGACCACCGACGAAATGCTCAAGGACGTCCAGAAGGGTATTCGTAAAGACTTTTTCGACTTCCTCGCAACCGGCACGGGCACGGCATCCGGCGCGACCTTCCAGGCGACCTTGGCTCAGGCATGGGGCCAGCTGCAGGTGCTGTTTGAAGATGACGAAATCGGTGCGGTGTATTTCTTGAACCCGCTGGACGTTGCTGACTACCTCGCAAGCGCAAACATTACCTTGCAGACCGCGTTCGGCATGACTTACGTTAAGAACTTCCTCGGCCTTGGCACCGTGATTCTCAATTCCAGCGTTCCTAAGGGCAAGATTTACGCCACCGCCAAGGACAACATTGTCCTGTACTACATTCCCGTGAACGGCGCTGATCTTGGCGAGGTGTTCGATTTTACCACCGATGCCACCGGCTATATCGGTATCCATGAGGAACCCGATTACACCAACATGACCGCATCTGACACCGTTATCAACGGCATGGCTCTTTTCGCCGAGCGTATTGACGGCGTGGTGGTCGGCTCCATCACCACGGCGGTGGGGGGCTAACTGAACTGCTGAATGAGCCTGACCCTGACACCCCGACTTTCTCCGACATGACAAAAGCTGAAATGCTTGCGTATGCCGATGAAAACGGGGTGGAAGGGGTCAGCAGTTCGATGAAAAAGGCTGAAATTCTCGCAGTTTTGGAAGGAGGGCACTGATGACTTACGCAGACTTTGAATACTACTCCGGCACTTACATGGGCGCCGTGAGCGAAAACGACTTTCCGCGTCTTGTTGTCCGCGCCAGCTCCTTCCTCGACTACTACACGCGCAACAGAGCACAAGACAACGCTGATCTGGACGCTGTAAAGATGTGCTGCTGTGCGCTGGTTGACAAGTATGCGGTCATCGAGGCGGCGCAAGCGCTTGCCATGAAGAACCTCACCAACGCTGCGGCGAAGGACGCAGAAGTCAAAAGCGAGACGGTAGGCAGCTGGTCCAGAACACTTGCAACGGGCGGAGAATCCGCCCTGTCTGCACTCAATGCGACGGACGGGGCAAAGAAACTGCTGGCGGAAACGTGCATGGAATACCTTGCCCATACCGGGCTGCTGTATCGCGGAGGTGGTTGTAGATGTACGCTCCCCACACTGTAACGATTTACAACATCGTGCAGGAGATCGACCCGACAACGCTTGATGAGGTCGAAAAGGTCTATACCACAATCCTGCGTGGCGTGATGTTGCAAGCGTCGAAGGGCGTGAACGTGCGCGAAAGCGGCCTTGAAAGCGCGGACGCTGTAAATCTGTATATCCCGTTCGCCGTGGAAGCGGTGGACGGGGTAACAGGTAAGCCGAAAACTTACATCGGCCCGCAATCGTTTTTCAAAGCAGCGGACAAATCTGGATTGTGGACGCTCTCATACAAGGGAAACGGTGGCATGACGTGCTTTGTAAAGGGCGAATTCGTTTCGGACGACATGACCGTCATACTGAGCCATGACGATTGCTACAACGTGACCAAGGTTGATGCTATGGACTACGGTAGCCCCGATATGCAGCACTGGGAGGTCGGAGGTGCGTAATGGGCATCAAGTTTTCCGTGCATACCGATGGGATGGACGCTGTAAGGACTGCCATTGCAAAGGCTTGTACGCGCGCTGAGCACGTTTTAGCCGAGCAGATGGAGAAAGACACTCAGCCTTTTGTGCCGTTTCGTACAGGCTCATTAAATGAGCGCACAAAGGTTATTGGCAATGAGATCATTTATCCGGGGCCTTATGCTCGATATCTCTATTACGGGAAAGTTATGGTCGACGAAAACGGGAATGGGCCAATGAAGTTTGTCGATAGGCATGGCAATTTGCAAATTAAATTTCCAAAAGGCTCAAAACTCCATGCGTCTGACCGAGATTTGGTGTTTTATCACGAGCACCACCCACAAGCTCAAGCTCATTGGTGCGAAGCATCGAAAGCACAGAACCTCGATAAGTGGTTGCGGGTAGCAGAAAAGGCGGTGAAGAAGTACGGAACAGATTAAAAAGACGGTATCGGCAGCGGAAGAAGATCAAGTTTCCCGAAAGTTGCTTGCGTGGTTAAACACATTCCCTGACAAGCCGGTCGATTTGATTCGGTTCGAATTTCTTCCCGCTGATACTGCGGCAATGGCGCTGTCTACGATTCAGGCGGCATACATCGTACAAAAATACATTCTCGGCGGATATCAGGCGGAATACCAATTCAAGGCCATCTACCGAATGAAACCGGGAAATAGCAACGACAAACGGCTCAAAGCTGACGAGCTGCTTAACGCCTTGGGCGATTGGGCAGCAAACGAAACGCCGCCTGACATTGGAGATGGACGGCGCGTCATTCGCATTGAGCCGACAACGCGATCCTCTCTTTTTGCCATGTATGAAAACGGAGATGAGGATCATCAAATCCTTATGAAAATGAACTACGAGGTGATTAAAAATGGCTGATATGACCTTTAACACCACGGCGGGGCAGACCGTAGACCGAGAACTTCTGATTGCGTGTCTCAACACGGGCGAAACTGGAACCCCCACGTGGTCGCCCTTCGGTACGCGCGTCACAGATTCCAGCATGGAATATGACTGGCAGGAGGATTCCTCGAAGGATATTCTTGGCACGACGCGCACGACCATGAAGAAACCCATCATCACGCAGACCTTTGACCCGTCCGGTCTGGACGCTGGGGATCCTGCCATCGTCAAGATTTGGAATCTCGCGGTCAAGGAGCAGAACGCGGCGGCGCTGGCGAATCAGGACGTGCTGATTGTCCACGCCTATGCAGGCACGGCAAAGACCGCAGTATTTGCGGAGCGCTATTCGTCCTGCATGGTTAAGCCCTCTTCCCTCGGCGGCGAGGGTGGCGGCTTTATCGGTATGCCTATCGACGTGACGCTTGGCGGCACGCGCACGGTCGGCACTGCCGCTATCTCTGGCAGCACGATCACGTTTACCGAGGGCGAATAAGAAATAGAGGGCTGGCGTTTGTCAGCCCTCATTTTGGAGGAAGGTATGGAACTCACTTTTGATTCTGGCGTAAAAGAATACACAATTCGCGGCGTAAACGGCGTTGTTACCGTTTACTTTAATCCTGCGGACGTGAACTTTGCAAAGAAAGCATATAAAACCTTTGATGACCTGCGCAAGAAGCAGGAGACCCGTGCAAAGACGCTCGAAAAGGATATCCCCGATGATGAGCTTTTTGACATGGTTGATTCTCTCGACAAGGAAATGCGTAGCATCATCAATGATTTGTTCGGACAGGACATTGCCGATACGCTTTTTGGCAGCGTCAACGCATATTCCGCGGCCAATGGTGCGCCGGTTTGGCAGAACTTTATGACCGCCATCATCGAGCAGTTTGATGAGGCAGTAAAGCGCGAACAGGCGCTTGCCGATGAGAAAATCCGCAAGTATACGCAGAAATACCGCAAATGATGTACGATCTTCCAACCTCGCTGAGCGTTTGCGGCGTTGACTATGAAATTCGCTCGGACTATCGCGCGGCGCTTGACGTGCTGGCGGCATTTGCTGCGACTGATCTGACAAACGAGCAAAAAGTGATTGCGGCGCTGGATATCTTTTATCCAGACTTCTTAAAAATGCCGGATGAGCACATTCCAGAAGCCGTGAAACAGATGATATGGTTTCTCGACTGCGGCGATGAAGGCGATAATCAAAAGCGACCTAAATTGATGGATTGGGAGCAAGACTTCCAATACATCGTGGCTCCCATCAACCACGTTGTGGGACATGAAGTGCGCGCAATGCCTTATTTCCATTGGTGGTCATTCGCCTCGGCGTACTACGAAATCGGGGATTGCTTGTTTGCAAACATCGTTCGAATTCGCAACCTGAAAGCAAAAGGAAAAACGCTCGACAAGTCGGATCGAGAATTTTACCGAGAAAACAGGCGGCTTGTCGATCTAAATAAGCCGATGACGGAAGAAGAAAACGACACGATCAATGCGTGGTTGGGCAAAAAAACGCCCGACGCAAAATAGCATCGGGCGAAGATGGTTACTTGTTTGCAATGAATTCAATTTCGTTTCCAGACCAAAAGTCGGGAGTAAAGCGGATTTCAATTTCTTCCCAGTTTTTGGGGACTTCGTATCCGACAACACCGGTCATTTTCTTACCGGCAGCAACGGCTCCATCTAACTGGGGTTTATCGGTTGCGATGGTGGCCGAAATGCTCAGATTTGTCGAGTAGTCATCAACATAGGCGTTGAACGATGCGATAGAGCTAACGGCAATATCTTTATCCGACTGGTTATCAATGGAGAATTCACAAAGCAAAAACACATTACCGTCATCAGGGGTGTTGAACTGCGATCCATTGCTTTCGGCGCAAGAATCAAACTTTACACTGATTCCGTTTAGCTCGGCGGTTTCTCCAACACTAAACGTTTGTTTCTCCGCGCCAGGATCATCGCCCATGTCGTTTAATGCGGCGGCAATCATGCAAATGCCGAAAATAGCAATGATAATCCCCAGCACTGGGTGGCGCTTTTTCTGCTTGGCTCCACACTGCGGGCAAGTGGTAGCGGATTTTGCGATAGATGCCCCGCATACCTTGCAAGTAGTCATCTTATCCATTTTTCATTCCTCCTTGCCATTATTTATGGCTGCTTGGATGATATCACGCAAAAAACCAAAAAGCAAGAAGGTGATATTATGGCTGACGGCGAAGTCGTATTTGAAGCGACTATTAGCGACAAAAAACTCCATCAGGAGTTAAACAAAGTAAAAAGCAATATCGAATCCTTACAAAAGGAGTTCAACCGGCTCGGCGACCAGAAAACGCCAATGGAAGACCGGCTGCGTAACATCGGTGCAGAGCTGGATGCGGCAAAACAGGTGCTTGCCGATATGCGCACGGCGCCAAAAGGCACGTATGAGAAAATCGACGTGTCCGAGCAGGCCGAGCGCGTGCGAATGCTGCAAAGCGAATTTAACAAAACTGCAAGTAGCATTGAAAAACTCAATGAAAAGCTCAACAAAACCGGCGATAAGATTTCTGACGCGAAAACGCAGGCAGTCGAGCTAACACAGCAGATCGAGGGCAGAGCCAAAGGCGCAGGGCTGCGCAATGCAACCGAAGCGGCAGCAGATTCCATGAAAGTCTTTGGGCAGCGCTTAAAATCTGTTATCCGCAGTGCACTCGTTTTTACAGTTATTACCCAAGCATTAACAAAAGTACGCGACTGGGTAAAAAACGTCGTAATGGTAAACTCCGAGGCAAGAGAATCCATTGCGCAGCTTAAAGGAGCGCTTTTGACGCTGGCACAGCCTCTTGTAAGCGTAATTGTCCCCGCTTTTACACTGCTTGTAAAAGTTATCACGGCAGTAGTCTCACAGATCACGCGTCTTGTGGCGCTTATCTCCGGCAAGAGCGTCAAGGCAACTGCTAACTCGGCAAAGGCGCTGAACAAAGAGACCAGCGCCTTAAAGGGAACGGGCAGTGCCGCGAAGAAAGCGGCAAGTCAGCTTGCGGCGTTTGATGAGATCAACCAGATTTCCACCGATACCGCAAACGATGCGGGCGGCGGGGCATCCGCCGACGCAATCACTCCAGACTTTAGCTACATGGACGACATCAGCGACCGCTTAAAGAAAATTGCTGATGCAGTCATGCTCATTGCGGCAGGCTTAGCGCTGTGGAAAATCAGCAGCAGTTTGCCGGGTGTGCTTGGCACTATTCTGCAAAAGCTCGGCGGCATCCTCATCGCTGTTGGCGGTTTGATTCTTCTGTGGGACGGCTTATCCGACGCATGGAATAACGGCGTTAACTGGGGGAATCTGCTCGAAATGCTTGCAGGAACAGCGGCGCTTGCAGGGGGGCTTGCAATCGCATTCGGCAAAGTCGGTGCGGGCATCGGCCTTGTAGTAGCTGGCGCAGCAATGATTATCACAGCGTTCAAGGACATTTGTGATAACGGTGCAAATCTTCAAAATACGCTGCTACTGATCGCTGGCATTGTGGCAACGGGGTTAGGTTTTTTCTTTTTGACCGGCAGTGTCATCCCACTTGTGATTGCGGGAATTGCTACGGTAGTTACCGCTGTGCTTGCGCTGACTGGCAATTTGACCGAGTTTGCGAGAAACCTTAAAGATAACATCCTTGGCGGAATTATCCAGTTTATCAAGGGAACGTTCGCTGGTGACTGGAATTCTGCATGGGATGGCGTCAAAAAGGTATTTAAAGGCATCTGGAACAGCATCGTCATTATTGCTGAGAGCGCGGTGAACGCCATTATCAAGGGATTGAATTGGCTTATCAGCAAGATCAACACGATTAAGTTTACCGTCCCGAGCTGGGTTCCGGGGGTTGGAGGTAAAAGCATCGGCGGGCATCTTTCCTCGCTTTCCGAAGTACATCTTCCGCGTCTGGCGACCGGCGCAGTCATCCCTCCTAACAGGGAATTTCTTGCTGTACTGGGTGACCAGAAGAGCGGAACGAACATCGAAACGCCACTTGCAACGATGGTCGAAGCATTTAAGCAGGCAATGGCGGAATCGGGCGGCGGTACAACTACGGTCGTGGTGCAGCTTGACGGCAAGGAGATCGCGCGCAGCACCGTGAAGAACATCAACAACATGACACGCGCAGCGGGTAAGCCCGTGCTGCTGTACTAAGGAGGGTCAAACATGGAAGTCCTTATTATCAACGGCACGGACTACTCGTCCGCAATCGCAACTAAAGGCTACGGGTGGAGTAGGAACGATCTCGACAGCGACAAGACTACCCGTACCAAAGATGGCACGATGCGGCGCGACAAGATCACCACCAAGCGAAAGCTGAAGTATACAACGCACTCCGTCAAGCGTGACGTGCTGGCAAAACTTGATGACGATCTGAACAAACCCACATGTACAGTCCAATACCTTGACCTGCATGGCATGAGAACAAGCACGTTTTACTGCTCGTCGATGGAATGCACGCTTGAAGAAGCGGCAGACGATAATGAGGTGTGGGGCGGCGCGACGTTTAATTTGACTGAGGTGTGATATGGGGCAGACGACAAGTGCGCTGTGGCGCGAGCTACTTCACAAGCCCGGAACGGAACGGGAATACAAATTTACTATCGCCGGAACGGAATATGGCAAAGACGCGGAAGTTTCTCATTCCGTTGAATCTCAGCTGTTTGAAGAATTTGGCATCGGAAACGCCTGCTGCGCAACATTAAAACTGGCACTGTATGCGGACAACGTACCGCGCGCCGCGACGATCAAGCGGTATCTCAGGCTTGTTAATGACAGTCAGGCGACAGACTGGATCCCCAAAGGTGTGTTTTTTACCAACCGCCGTTCCTGCGATGGGGATTATTGGGAACTTGAAGCATACGACGCTATGAGAAAGGCTGACGTTGTGTGGGAGCCAGACCAGTCGCTTAACTTCCCGATGACTATGCCTGACGCTGTAAACATCTTTTGCCAGTTAATGGGCGTGGAGCTGGACAGCCGCACAGTGCTCAACAGCTCGTATACCATCGACTATCCCGCGAACGATTACACGATTCGCAATGAGCTATGTTTTATTGCAGCGGCGCACGGCGGGAACTGGATTATTACCGATGCAGGAAAACTATTGCTTATCCCGCTGTTGTCCATGCCTGCTGAGACGAACTATCTTATTACAGAAGCGGGCAATGCTATCACATTTGGAGGGGTGAGAATCCTTGTCTGAAAAATATTACGTCGGCGGAGACGTTACAAGCTTTGCCGACAATGGCAAGTACAAGCCTATCTCCCGCGTGACGCTGCTTGTGGATGACGAGAACAGCTTGACGGCTGGCGATGATACCGGAATGGAGGTCGTTGCAAGTTGCCCTCACGCCACACAGCCAATGGTAAATGCCTTATTGCAAGCCATGAAAGGCTACCAGTATCAGGCATACGAAGCAGGCGCAGCAAACATCGATCCAGCGGCAGAGCTGGGCGACGGCGTGACGGTTGGTGGCATTTATTCGCCGCTGTCTAAACTCTCTGATGATGGGCGCGGATACGCGGGTATTTCTTCCCCCGGAGAAGCGGAGATGGAAGACGAATATCCGGCTGATGGGTACATCACACAGGAGTTCAACCGCAAGATTGCCGAAACACGCTCGATTATCACCAAGACCAGCGAGGAGATCATGCTCAAGGTCAAGGGCGTTGATGGGCGCGTGACGTCGCTGTCGACGTCCATTGACGGCATTGAGGCCAATATTTCGAGCCTCAACGGCAGCATTACCAACATCAAGGCCGATATCAACGGCTTGCGCACGACTGTCTCGGGCAAGATCGACGGCAGCACAGCACAGAGCATGATCGACCAGAGCATTGACAAGATCACGCTGAGCGTATCGAGCAGCAGCAGCGGTACGACGTTCAAAATTCTCAGTAATGGTGTTGTCGTTGATTCGACCGGTTCGATCGACTTGCACGTTGACGCCGTCAACATTGACGGCACGCTGACGGCAAGCGAGATCGAGGGCGACACGATCACGGTGCGCAACGACAACGGACGGCGCTGCGGTTACATCTATACCGAGTACGCCAGCACGGCGGACTACAAAATGACGCTCGAGAGCAAGGCTATGGAGTTGAACGCGACGAGCGGAAACCTGTATCTGTCGGGGAATAACGGAAGATCAGCGCTCAATTTCGACTACGCCTTCATCGATTGCCGCGGCGATTTCGCCCCGAATGCAGATAACCGGTACAATCTTGGCGCACCAAATTTTGCTTGGAGCACGATCTATTGCAGCACGAACGAGTTGAACGGGTCCGACCGGAACATCAAGAACAGCATTGAGGCGCTGCCGGTGAAGTACGTGCGCATGTTTGAGCTCGTCGAGCCGAAGCGCTACAAGCTGAACAGCGGCACGAGCGGACGCTATCACACAGGCTTCATCGCGCAGGAGGTAGAGGACGCCATGCGCGCGTGCGGCATTGATTCGCAGGAATTCGCGGGCTGGGCGGCGGCCAAGCTTGATGACGGCAGCGAGACCTATTTTCTGCGGTACAGTGAGTTTATCCCAATTCTGTGGGCCAAGGTGCGCGAGCAGGAAGCGCGGATTAGAAGATTGGAGGCATCGGCATGAAAGAAGCAATGGAACTTTTGAGCAACGCGTTTGACACGCTGAATAACACGTTGGTTTTGGGCTCGGAGGCGGGCAAGATCAGCGTCGTCAAGGCGCAGATTCAAAAGGCTTATGAGATTTTACATCGCGAGGCGGAAGAGCAGGAGAAAGACAAGCGCGAGCTTGTCGCGCTGAAATATCAGCTTGAGGATGCAAAAAAGAAAGCAAAAAAAGTAAAGGACGGCGAAGCCGAAACCGCGAAAGCGCCCGAAGAAAGCGAGGCAACCGATGGCTGATAAAGCAATTTCCGACCTCACGCAAGCGTTACAGATCACTAACGAAGACCAGTTTGTGCTTGAGCAGGGCGGCGAGGCGAAGATGCTGAAAGGCGAAACGCTGCTGAAGTTTGTCACGCTGAGCGTTGTATCGGTCACGGTGACAACGCTGCCCGCAGGAAGCTCAGCAACGGCGACTTACGACAAGTCGACTGGTACGTTGGCTCTCGGTATCCCGCAGGGCAGCAAAGGTGACACCGGCGCAACAGGCGCGACTGGCCCCGCAAACGTGCTGACCATCGGCTCGGTCACGTCCGGCAAGGTGGCGAGCGCGACCATTACCGGAGAAGCCCCGAATCAGGTGCTCAACCTTGTGCTGGAAAAGGGTGAACAGGGTGAACAGGGTAAGCAGGGTATTCAGGGTGAACAGGGTAAGCAGGGTATTCAGGGTGAAATTGGCCCACAGGGCAATCCCGGCACGGATGCTCCCACGATTACCAACATCACCATTCGGCAGAGCGACTATCACCTTATTGTGACGCTGTCGGACGGCACGAGCTACGATGCGGGCTATTGCCGTGGCGCTGCCGGTGCTGGCTCGGGTGATATGCTGGCGGCTGTGTATGACCCTAACAACAAGCATCAGGACATCTTTGCATACGTTGACAATGCTATCAAGGATGTCAAGGTGACTACTGACGCAACGCCTACGCAGGGCAGCGCGAATCCTGTGCAGTCTGGCGGCGTGTACTCGGCGCTCGTCAATAAGCTGGACAAGACCGGCGACGGCAGCAACGTCACGGCGGCATTTACGGCAGCAAGTACTCGCGCAAATGTTGCGACGGGCGAAAAACTCTCCGTGCTGTTTGGCAAAATCGCAAAATGGTTCGCCGACCTCGGCAGTCTGGCGTTTAAGTCCACGGTGGCCAAATCCGACCTTGCAAGAGATGTGCAGACGAGTTTGGGCAAAGCGGACAGTGCTTTGCAGAGCTACAAGGAAACCGACCCGACCGTGCCTGAGTGGGCAAAGGCGGCGACTAAACCGAGTTATACGGCCTCTGAGGTAGGCGCGCTTCCAGACACGACGGTCATCCCGTCCGTCCCCTCCACCACCTCTCTCATCAAGGGCAATGGCTCGGGCGGACTGGCGGCGGCGACACGCGGCAGCGACTACATCGCGAGCGGAAACATCGTCAAGCAGACGCTTGTGGCATCGGAGAGCACACCCACTGAGAACTTCGCAATCAACTGGGTGTACGGCTAAGGAGGCGCGGAGATGGCAAATGCAAAACTCGGCAGTAAAGCCGTCGGCAGTATCGTCAAGCTAAAAGTAAACGGTACGGCCAAAGAGTTCATTGTCGTCCATCAGGGCAAGCCCGGATCGATGTACGATGACTCCTGCAACGGCACTTGGCTGTTGATGAAGGATATCTACGAGAATCGTGTCTGGCAGAGCGGAGACATCAACAAGGACGAAAGCAGCGACATCCACGCCTACCTGAACAGCACGTTTCTTAACCTATTCGACAGCAATATCAAGGACGCCATTAAGCAGGTGAAGATTCCCTATCGCAAGAACGGCGGTTCGGACGGCACCGACCAGAGCGGCGCGAACGGGCTGCCCTGCAAGGTGTTCCTGCTATCCGGTCCTGAAGCCGGATTGGCTGGCGCAAGCTATATACCGAATGATGGCACTAAGCTGGATTACTTCAACGCGAACACCGGAGTAGACTCCAAGCGCATTGCATATCTGAGTGGTACGGCCACTGCTTGGTGGCTCCGCTCCCCGAGCACCTACAGCGCCAACTACGTGTTGGTCGTCAACTCCGACGGCGGCTACAACGACGACTACGCATCCAACTCGAGCGGCATTCGCCCCGCTTTGATGCTCCCGCAGGACATGGAAGTCGACAGCTCGGGCAATGTCACGCCGCCCCCACCGCCCGCTACACACAAAACTCTCGTCAACGGCACGGTCTACGAAGTGAAGGGCGGGAAGTGCATGGTTGACGGCACGGTGTATAACATCCTCAAGGGCAGGACGCTGATTGACGGCACGGGGTATGATATCACGTTTAAGCCGAGCTACGACCCGGTGTTTGCCAACAACACATGGGAGCAGATCATCGCGGCGTGCCACAACAATGAAGTGCCGGACACGTGGAAGGTAGCAGACCATAAGCCCATGACCATCGGCGGTGTAGACTGCCAGATCGACATCATCGGCAAGAAACACGACGACTATTCAGACGGTTCGGGCAAGGCTCCGCTGACGTTCCAGCTGCATGACTGCTATGGACTAAAGAAGGCAATGCACAATACTACTACCAACTCAAAAGGCTGGTCCAGGTGTGACATGCGGGAAACAAACCTACCTATCATTTTGAAACAAATGCCAACGGAGGTACAGAGCGGCATCCGAGAAGTGAACAAGCTAACCTCGGAAAGCCGTACCATAGTCACTACGGCAGATAAGCTATTCTTACTGAGTGAGATTGAGATTTTTGGTAGCGATGAGAATTCCGGCAAGGGCGAGGGCACGCAGTACAACTACTACAAAGCTGGCAACAGCAAGGTGAAGAACTACATCGATAGCGCGATCGAGTGGTGGGAGCGTTCTCCGTATAACGGTAATACAAGATTTTACTGTTGTGTTAATTATAAAGGCGCATCCATATCCAGGAGTGCAACCGTTGTTTCTGGCGTGCCCTTTGCTTTCTGCTTTTAATTTACAAGGAGGATTTACCCTATGGCAACTTACATCAAAGTCAACGACACCGAATACCCCGCAGAGATCAACGGCAACCCCAAAGACCGCTCGTGGGACGGGCGCGACACCAAGACCGTCACGCTCACCATGTCCCACGACGAGGCGGCGGCACTGCTGCCCGACAATACCCCATGGAGCATCGTCCAGCGCGAGATGGTGGACGTGCTGGACGAGCAGGGCCAGCCCACGGGCGAGACCAAAGAGGTCGTCAACGAGTACGACAACAGCGAGTACAGCCTCGCTGGCGACATCACTGACCACCGCGACGGCACGGTGAGCATCAAGATGGGCAAGCCTACGGAGACAGAGAACGCCGTCGGCGCGGTGGTTGCCCTCACGGGCGAGGTCGTGACCGTGGCGCGCGCCGCAGAGCTGCGACCGATGATCGAGGCGGCGGCAACGAGCCTGCCGGACAGCGACGCAGCAAAGGCCGTTGAGCTGTTTCCCGCGTGGGCATATCCCGTCAGCTACGTTGTGGGCAACCGCGTAAGCGACGCCTGCAAGCTCTACAAGTGCCAGCAGGCGCACACATCGCAGGGGGACTGGAATCCTGCCGCAACGCCTGCGCTGTGGGTCGTGATCGACGTTGCTCACGCGGGCACGCAGGATGACCCCATCCCCGCAAGCCGCGGCATGGAGTACGAGTACGGCAAATACTATCTCGACAGCGAGGACGGCAAGACGTACCTCTGCGAGCGCACCGGCGAGGCCGCGGGCGGCAAGATCGTCTTGCAGTATCTTCCGCACGAATTGGTAGGGAACTATTTCACGGCGGTCTAAGGCCGCAGAAAGGGAGCGGGATATGGATAATGCAAAGCACTACGATGACGCGGCGATCGCGCTGATCGAAAGCCGGTGCAAGAGCAACACGCACAGGATTAACGAGGTACAGGAGCATCAAACGGCGCTTGACAGGCTGGCAACGTCTGTCGAGGTGTTGGCGACCAAGCAGGAGACCGTCGAGGGCGATGTCAAGGAGATCAAAGAGGACGTGAAAGCCATCACGGGCAAGGCAGGGAAACGCTGGGACAGTCTGGTCGACAAAATCCTTGCGGCGCTGGCGGGCGCGTTTATCGCGTGGCTGCTGAGTGGGGCGGTCGGATGAAGCGCCTTATCAAAAAGGCATCGAAATTGCGAACGAGGAACATCATTTTGATTATCGTTGGCATTTTTATCGCCGCTTTTGTGATCTACACGGTCATCTTTTACAGCATTAAGGGGTGGCAGTGGGACAACATCTTCCCGTACCTGCTGGGTACGGGAGGAATCATCGAAGCCTTTACTGGGCTTCTGACACTGGTAGAAATTATCGTTGGACGGAAACGAAAGGAGAACAACAATGAAATTTGAAATGAGTAACAAGGTATACGATGTGCTCAAGTGGCTCGTGCTCATCGTACTGCCCGCCTGCTCCGGCCTCTACGCCGCCCTCGCGGGTGTGTGGGGGTGGGGCTACACCGAGCAGGTGACGACCACCATCAGCGCCGTGGCGCTGTTTATCGGCGCGCTCATCGGCGTGTCGACGTCCAGCTACAACAAAAACAAGGACGAGGACGGCAAGGGTGACAGCGATGTATCACAGTAGGGACATTGCTGACCTGCGGGCGGACGTGCGCGCAAACTGTGTCATTTTTCTCGCCCTCTGCAAGGAGGCGGGGCTTCCGGTTCTCGTGACGGAGACAGTACGAGACGACGAGTACCAGCGCTATCTTGCCGAGAACGGCTACGCGGCAAAGTCCGCGACGCGCCCGACGTTCCACGGTGTCAAGGCTGGGCTGGCGTTCGACATCTGCAAAAACGTCAAGGGGCATGAGTACGACGATCCGTCGTTCTTCGCCCGCTGCGGGCAGATCGGCAAGCAGGTCGGCTTTTCGTGGGGCGGCGACTGGAAGAAATTCCCCGACCGCCCGCATTTCCAGTGGGACGACCACCTCAAGTACACAGGGAGCATGATTTTGGCGGGCAAGTACCCGCCGGAAATGGAGGAGTACATGGATCAGGCAACGTTTAACAAGATGATGGACGCTTACCTTGCGCAGCTGCGCACCAAGCCCGTCTCCACGTGGGCGGCGAAAGACTGGGCGGCGGCGAAGGCTGCGGGCATCACGGATGGCAGCTCCCCGCAGGGGCTTATCACGCGGCAGGAAGCCGTGACGATGATCCAGAGAGCGACAAAATAACGGTGCCCGATTTGGGCACAGGAAGGAGCGGGCGGCGAAAGCCCACGCGCAAGCGCCTCTGCAAGCCCTACACGGGCATGAACAGTCAGCACAGGTCAATCCGCGCGCAATTATCCTCCATGGCCCCCAAGCGGGCCGTGGCGTATATCTTATCGTTTGAGCTGCCAACGGACGAGGCGGCGTGCCTTATCGAGTGCGACGTGCGGCGCAAGAGTTACGCGCAAGTGTGTGCAGCGCTGCACCTGTCGCCGGAGGCGGTCAACCGCTGCCGCAGGCGGGCATACAAAAAAATCGCAGATGAACAAAGAGAGCACCGAGGTTAATCGGTGCTCTCTTTTTATTCGTTCGGTTCAAACTGGATGACCGTCCATCCGTGCCACCGACAGTGATTGTATGACGCGGCATACAGCATCTTGGCCGTACGCTTGGCCTCATACTTATCCTCTGGGTCAATGCCAAACAGCTCCACATGATCTCTGACAAATTTCGATAAGTTTTTGATCTCCCACTCACGAGCACCGTTTGATACTCGATACCATTTTGCGCGAATATTGGTCTCATATGGCCCTGTCAACGGAGATTCCAGCAGCGCCTTAACTCGAGCGGCTGGGGATTGCTGGGCCTCTGCCATAGCACAGCCGCAGGACGTGGTATGCCCAGTCATAAGATTCCTGCCCGATACGTCGGTCTCTTTGCCGCAATCACAACGGCACCGCCATATTGAGCTATTCGCGGTCGAAGAATAGCGCACATAACGCGTCACAGTCAACCGCCCAAAGCGTTGTCCAATCAGATTCTTTCGGTGATTTTCGCCCCTGGTATGGCCGCATGACGTACTGACACCCCGACGGAGATTGCTGGCAGTCACGACGCGTTCCTCGCCGCAATCGCATCGGCAGAGCCATTTTGCCCGACCGTATTTATCCGGCTCCGCAGGCTCAAGCACAGTCCAATGCCCAAAAGTCTGCCCTGTTAGGTCATACGTGCCCATTACAGCAGCTCACTTATCTCCACACCCAGCGCGTCGGCGAGCGCAAATAAGGTTTTTGCAGCCATATTGCCCGTCTCGATTTCGCCGGATTCAACTTTCTGGATCTGCCGGATATAGATTCCGGATTTTTTCGATAACTCGGCCTGTGTCATGCCGCTTTTGAGACGGTAATACAGCAGCCACGTTGTTGTGGGATAGCCTTTGTATATCTCGTCATCCCCCAGCTTTTTAGCGTCTGCAACCGGCATACAGCCGACGTTGCTGATCGTTCGTCCCTCTTGGATGCACCCTTCGATGCATTTGCGCCCGCGCGCGCAAGCGTCCTTGATACTGTCGGCGCAGATAATTGCCTTGACGCGGCCAAGGAAAATTTTTGCGCGGGGTACGCCGATCTCCTTTGCCTCTTGCTCCGTCGGCGCACGGTCAAGATCTGCGGTAACGTAATAAGTCGTCATGATTGGTCTCCTCTCTTATCAGCAAAAATACTCAGCGACCTTGCGGTCGGTGGTGAACCAGTTTTTGGATTCCGGATCCCAGCGGAAGCCTGCGGCCTTGAGCTCCTTGCGGGCAGCATAGGTCTTGCCGGTCACGATCCAGCCCATCGTATAGTCAGCGGCGATAGTGCGGATGAGGCCGAGGCGAGAACCGTTGATGACCTTCATGCAGCCGTTAGACATCAGCTTCTTGGTGTTCTCGATGGACTTCTTGGCGGCGTTCCAAGCGCGGCGGAGGCACTCGGAGAAAGCGAGGGAATCGGCCCACTTCTGAGACATCTTAAAAAGGTTCCATGCGCTCTTCATGATCTCACTCTTGTTGTACTTCATTTTTGTTTCCTCCCGAGGTTTTCCCTCTTGCTTTATGTGCTTAGTATACGCCAATATTGGCGTAAAGTCAAGAGCTTTTTGAGCTTTTTGCAAAATATTTTTTGACCAAATAATGACCAAACGATGACCATTTGTGGGGCGCGATCCACGGTATGATTGAGGCAACAAAAGGAGGTGCGCGCGATGTATGACCGACTTTTAGCTTTGGGCTTTACTGAGCAAATGGCGATGGACATTTTGACGCTGTTTCCTGATCCTGACGAGCTGAGAACATACGTCTACTTTGCAGAGATGTTCCATGTATAGCTATTTCAACCCGAATCCAAACGGACGCAACGTCAGCGATTGCACCGTGCGCGCGATCTGCAAAGCGACGGGGAAGGACTGGGGCGAGGTTTATTTGGCGCTGTGCATGCAGGGGTACTTAGACGGGGACTTGCCCAATGCGAACGCCTGTTGGGGCGCGTATCTGCGGTCTTTAGGCTACCGGAGATATATCATACCGGACACTTGCCCGGACTGCTACACGGTAGGCAAGTTTGCAGACGAGCACCCGCGCGGGACGTATATTCTCGCGCTCTCCGGTCATGTGGTGTGCGTGCAAGATGGCGTGATTTACGATAGTTGGAACAGCGAGAACGAAATCCCGCTTTATTACTGGGTAAAAGAAACGGAGGAATGAACATGGCATATCCCTATTTCAATCCCTATTATCCGCCGCCGATGCCGGACAACCTCATGCAGATGCGGCAGCAACAGATGATGCAGCCACAAATGCCTGCGCAAACGGCTCAACCGCAGCAAATGCAGACAAGCGTTGTATGGATTAGCGGAGGAAAAGAAGAAGCAAATGGGTTTATGGTCGCCCCAAATTCTCGAGTAATTATCTTTGAAACAAACTCGATGGTTTTCCACATCAAGGAGCGAGACGCAAGCGGCACGCCTATTCCAATGAGGACGTTTAATTACACGGAAGAAACTGAAAACAAACCTCATGATACTAAAAAAATGGATGATAAGTTTGTCACCCGTGAGGAGTTTGACGCGCTGGCGGCGCTTGTGGGCGAAATAAAGGGTAAGAAAAAACGCAAGGCTGAGGAGGACGAGGACGATGACTAATCCCTTTTTCGGCGCGCTCGGCGGAGGAAACGGCTTTATGCAGATGATGCAGCAGTTTCAGCAGTTCAAGGCGAATTTTCATGGCGACCCCAAAGCGGAAGTCGAAAAGCTTTTGCAAAGCGGTAAGCTCTCGCAGACGCAGCTCAACCAGCTACAGCAGATGGCGAAGCAGTTTCAAAGCCTGATGCAGTAATTATCAGCACAAATCAACATCGTGGCCACGATTTGATGAATAAAAATTTTCCAAAGGAGTGATACTATGTCTCTTTCTGACGGCGGCGTTCAGGCCACTATGCCTGTTGCGCCAACCGGCATGATGAACAGCGGCTTTGGCGGCTTCGGCGGCGATGGCGCGTGGTGGATCATCATTCTTTTCCTGTTTGTTTTCTGCGGCTGGGGAAACAACGGCTGGGGGGCCAACGGCAACGGCGGCGTGGTCGATGGCTACGTTCTGACCTCTGATTTTGCCAATGTCGAGCGCAAGATCGACAGTGTAAATCAAGGCCTTTGCGACGGATTTTACCAGCAGGCGCAGCTTGTCAACGGCACCAACATGGCAATGGCAAACGGCTTTGCGCAGGCTGAGCTGTCCCGCAGTAACCAGCAGGCCGCGCTGATGCAGCAGCTCAACGCCATGCAGATGCAGGCCGCAAATTGCTGCTGCGAGAATCGCGCAGCTATCGCGCAGGTGCGCTATGATATGGCGACGCAGGCGTGCGACACTCGCAACACGGTCAACACGGCAGCCCGCGACATCATTGACGCGAACAACCAGAACAGCCGTGCCATCCTCGACTTCCTCACGCAGAGCAAGCTGTCCGATCTCCAGACCGAGAACCAGAATCTCAAATTGGCCGCGTCTCAGGCTGCACAGAATAACTACCTCATTTCGCAGCTTCGCCCGTGCCCTTCACCGGCTTACATTACCTGTAACCCGTGGGCGGGCAGCGGCTATGGTGGCTGCGGTTCCGGTTGCGGCTGCTGACAACTGCATAGCATAGCTTTTTCGTGACCTCACGAAAATGGTCGGCCCCGTGCCGATACTAATCACAACGCGGCGGGGCAATAGCTCCGCCGCTGTATTTTAAACGGGTCGATTTCGACCCCTTTAGGAAGGAATGATTTTGTGAAAACAGTTGACGAACTCAAACAGGAATTTGTTGATCACATTGCAACTCTGGACAAGAGTGAAATGAGCATGTACGATCTTAGCAATTATGCCGATCTTTTGCGTAAAGCGGACGAATTATTTGCGCCCAGCTACGCGGAAATGATTGCAAATGGTGCGTTTGCCCCTTTTGGGGCAAATCAGAGAAAGGAGTGATACCAGTATGGCTGAATTTAGTAATTCTATCATTGCTTTGGTCCCTGCCGGCCAGAACGTCCCACTGACCGGAACGGCGGTCAATAGCAAGCCCTGTATCGTGCATCGCCAGGGCGCAGGCATTGTCACGCTGCGCGGCCTCACCAATCAAAACCGCGCTCTGTTTCGGGTCTCCTATGGCGGAAACATCGCCATTCCCACTGGAGGCACGGTTGAGGCCATCACGGCGGCGCTTGCCATCAACGGAGAGCCGCTGACCAGTGCAACAGCTACCGTCACGCCTGCGGCGGTAGAAAACTACTTTAACATTTATGTTTCCGCACAGGTCTGCGTTCCGAAAGGCTGCTGCCTGACGGTCGCAATGGAAAACACCAGCACTCAGGCCGTCAACTTCGCTAACTCGAACCTGACGGTTGAGAGAATCGCGTGAAAGGAGAATGGACATGAGCAAGAAAGCAATGTATGATCTGCGTAATATGCTGTGCGACGAACTCGACGAGCTGGCACGTAAGGGTGAGCTTGGCGCGGGCGATCTCGAAATTGCGCACAAGCTGACGGACACCATCAAAAACATCGATAAAATTGAGATGTTGGAGGACGACGGCTATTCCCGCGATGAAGACTATTCTCGCCGCTATTCCCGCGACGGAGACTGGCAGTCGGGTATGCGCGGCGCTTATGACCGCGATATGCCCAATGCAAGACGCGGCACGCATTATGTGCGCGGCCACTATTCCCGTGACGGCGGCATCGACAACATGAAACGCCAGTTGCAGGAAATGTTGGACAACGCCGATGACGAAAGCATCCGCAGAGCCATCCAGCGTTGCATGGACACGATCGAGGGCTAAATGGGGTGCTCCCCTATGGTCGATGAGAATGAGGTCAAGCGCTGGATAGCTCGACTTGAAACAGAGGAATCAAGCTGGACAAACTATGAGCGCCTTGCCGTGCTGTATGCCATTCGTGACCAGCAAAGCGGTAGCAGAGATAGGGCTTTGCCAATGTCATACTCCGCAGCGCCCGCACCGGTTAGCGTCGAAACATACGGTGACAGCGACTTTCTGCGCGCGGTGGCAGATGTTCCGCCGGACAAGGCGTGGGATATCATGGACGAGCTGATGGACAGTTTGAAAATTGTAAACGAGCGCGTCTATAATAGCGTCATGCGCAAACTGATAACATGATAGTAATTTGTTAGTAACTGTGAAAGAATGAAGCGGAATAGCGAGCTGTTTAATCCAACAATATTGCATTTATTCCGTGTTGTTCCGTGTTATTACAACATAATTCCGCGAAATGCGCGTTTGTAGCTATTTGACGTGCATGGGGTCATAGGTTCGAGTCCTGTACCGCGCACCATAAAAAGCCTTGAAACGCAACGGTTTCAGGGCTTTTTCTTTTTACCCTTTTCTTGGATTGTTAGTAACGCGTCAGTAACGGCGGACACCAATGTTTCGGCGTCAATATGTGTATAGATGTTTGCCGTGGTGGAATAATCGGCGTGACCGAGTATTTTTTGCAGCATTTCTGGGGCCAGCCCTTCCTTGACGGCGCGGGACGTGTAAGTATGGCGCGTGGCGTGCGGCGTCTTTTTGGCTATATCAAGACGGTCGAGCAGCGGGTAAAAATCGCGCTTGCGGAAATTCTCAATGACCTTCTGGCCGCTGTAACCAGAGATCAGCAGCTCGCCTGTTGCGCGCGCGGCGAAATACTCAAAATATTGCCGACCTTCCGGGCGGATGGGAATGATACGGTTGCGGCCTGCGTCTGTCTTTTCTCCGCCGACCACATAAGTCTTGTGATAATCAGCGTTAGGAAGGTTAAATAACTCGCCGATGCGCATACCGGTTGACAACAGCATCAGGACGATCTTCGCCGCGTCGCTGCCGTCCTTTTCGAGTTTCTGGATATCTTCCTCGGTGAAGATATCCTTTTCTTTTTTTATATTTTCCGGCAGGCGGACAAATCTTGCAAAATTTGCCGTGCAGATTTCCTCCCGCACGGCCCAGTTCGACATTTGGGTAATAAGCTGCTTATATTTGCTGACGGTAGAATGGCTTTTGCTCATGTACGGGTCAATCGCGGCTTGGAAGTCAGCGGCGCGCAGATCACGGAATTTACGGTCGTGCAGCGGGGCAAATATCTTGTACGCGCCGTCATACGATTGGATGCCCTGCTTGCCGATCTCTTTGTAGTGCTCGGCTTTCCACGCCTCAAACACCTCGGCAAAGGTCATGTTGTATCGCTCCGTCAGGGGCTTGCCGTTCAGCCGTTCCAATGCGTCCAGTGCGTCTGTTTTGCGCTCGTAGTATCCAATGACCACCCTGTTTTTCGCGGCGACCCACGGGCGCGCACGGCGGCCTGAGAGCTTATACACCGTGCCGGTTCCGTTGGCGCGCTTGAGCGCTTTGCGCTTTTCGGCGACTTGCTTTTTGCCGCACATAGGACAAAACAGCGCGCCATCCGGCAGCGCTGCTTTACATTTGATGCAATTCGCCATGTCAGCCCCTCCAAAATCCGTAATCTATACAATGAAAATCAATGTACACGCACCACACAGTGAGAAAAACGATGATGAGGAACATTATAGCAACCACGCCGTTTCGGATACGGACACCGCGCCGCATGATCTCGATGGTATCAGCTTTTGCGTCCACGTGGCGTTCCAGTTCGTCGTTGCGCGCTTGCAAAGTTTCCTCAGTTGGTGTCAAGTGTTCGGAAATTCCGAACGCTTCATCAAGCGAAATTCCAAGCGCTTTGCAGATCGGCGCAACAGTGTAGATAGACGGAGCTTTAGAAAACTTGGAAAAGAAGTTCTGCACAGTGGACAGCGGCACGCCGGAAGCATCGGAAATGTCCTGATAGGTTAGTTTTAGTTCTTCTTTACGGGATTTACACACTTCTTGAATGTTCATTTATGCCACCTTAATTTTTCCGATTTTTGCGCCGCGAAGTCGCAAGATAATGGTTTGTCGAACCACGTCGAGCGCTGTCTTATTGCAATGTTTCGGTGTTGAATTGCCAAGGTAAAGCGGAGTATGGTCAAAACATGCAGCGGCGACCGCTTCCCGCTGGCTGCGAAAAGGCCCCGCCGTTTGTTGCAGAGGGCGGCGGGGCCAATCTAAGCTATACCACCTTGCAACTTTTCAATTCTCCCGCTCTTCCCATTCTGCGACCTCATCTAATGATTTAGGAATGGTATACCCCGCATCCTCAATCTTCTGTACCAGCTTTTGATAATTTGCTGTGTTACCGTTTCGCATGCGAGAAAAGCCAGAAAGAGATTTTGGAAAGTCATCCGGGAATTTAGGCTTAAACCAATAATAAATAATATGATTTAGATTCGGCTCATTGATCGGATTGTAAGACTTTTCAACACGTTCTAACCAAAGTCTATAATTTTCCTTTTCTTCTTCTGTTCGATCATCGCGAAACGGCCGTTTGCTATACAGAGATGGACTAATGCATTTGAAAGATGGCTCAGAAACACCGTCAATATAAGCAAATATCCCAAGCCCGCACTGAAAATGAAAATCATCTGGGAACTTTGGAAATTTCCAACTTTTGCCAGATAAGCTATATATCCGTCTCCGGTACTTCGCGCAAATTTCACAGCACGCGCTTGAATCGCCAACCTCTATTAAATCAGTTCCAAGTTTTCTACACGATTCAAGCGTTCTTGCAAATGCGTCTTTTGCATAGTCTTCCGGCGATTCCGTGTGTGCATCTATCCAGTCTTTCCACTCTTTCGCCTTTTTGAATCGACCCAGCTCGATATAATAATTGACGACCCTATAAAAATCTTTCCGTTCCCAGCCAAGCGTAGAATACGTCATTAGCTGGCAGGATTTTTCAAGGCAGGCCATTGATAACTGGTAATCTCCGCCATTCCACAAAAGCCCCGCGTGCATTCTCAGCACATATTCAAGATACCCTGTAGGGCCTAACTCTTTGAAACGCGGTACATCGCGGAATTTTGTATAGTCAGGAATGGCGATAGAATAAATTGATTGCTTATCGGTCAAGTCGTATTTTATTCCATCAGACACTATATCAGTTGCCGCGTTGATCTTATCGCGCACGTCGTAATACGATTGATTTGGTTCTGGAAACAGCTCCACAACGCGGCCGTGCTCAAAATATACGGTAATTGGCATATCAAATTCACCTAATTTTATATTTTAAATTATATTGAACCAATTAAAAATTAGTGCTATACTAATCCGCGATAGAACACTTGTTTTATCATATGAGAGCGAACGGAGGGCAGAGAGGATGACGACGGTAGAGGAATTGATTATTACAATTTCGAAATTTACTCCCCAGCAACTCGACCTTTTTCGATCTGCTGCGCAACAGATAGTAGAGCAGCAGCAAGGTCAGGATTTGATTCGCAAATCCGGATGAGCTTTTGAATATCTTCGGGCAATTCAGAAATGAGCGCTTCACCATCGGTGGGGCGTTCTTTTTTTGCGTCTTTATCGGCTACAGAATAAGAAATTGAAATCCCCAAATATTCTTCAATAGTTTTGATATTAGCAGCAGAGGGGAAATAGATGTTATTTCTCCACTGTGAAAATGTTGCGCTTGATATTTTTGTTGCGGCATAAAATTCCGCCTTTTTTATATGTCGAGCAACGAGCTCGCGTTCGACGATATCAACAAGCGTAGGACCGTCCAAAATATTAAGCCTCCCTTTGTACAAACCGCCGAAGTCGCACAAAATGCAAAGTTCAACTTGACATATTAAGCTGAGCTTAGTATAATGTAAGCATAGGGTAATAAAAAAGTAAGCCCCCTTGATACTTAGCGGACTGTCGAAATTATTAGTTTGTTGGCACTTCTTATAATATCACGGTTCGCTAAGTTGTCAAGTAAAACTTAGTATTTGGAGGTGAAAAGATGAGTTTTCGAAGCGCTCGTCATAAAGCTGGATTCAGCGTCCAGCAGGTAGCGGACGCGCTGAAAATCTCCGACGTGGCCGTGTATTACTGGGAAACTGGCCAGCAGGCCCCGAGGGCAAGCAGATTGCCGGAAATCGCAGCGCTGTACGGTTGCACGGTGGACGAGCTGTTAAAGCCGGACAAGGAGGATACATGAACGATCTGGTTTATCTTTCCCCGAACACCGAAGAGCCATTCACGACATCCGAAGTCATTGCAGAGTGCGCGGGTGTAAAGCGAGATACGGTGCAGAAGTTAGTTCAGCGCCATGAAAAAGACCTCCGCGAGTTTGGTAAGGTCGGATTTGAAATCCGACCTTTGAGCGGAAGCAAAACAGGGCAGACAGTTAAGGTTTACCATTTGAGCGAGCAGCAGGCGACGCTTTTGCTTACGTTTCTTCGAAATACGCCGGTCGTCATTGAGTTCAAGAAAGAACTCGTTCGCCAGTTCTTCGCTATGCGCAAAGAGCTGATGAATATTAAGGCAATCAAGGCCGAGCGCAAGTCACTGCGTACCAGCATGACGGACGCTATCAAGGCGCTGCCGGACAGTCCACATAAGCAGTTCAAGTATAACCAGTACACCGATCTCGCATACATGGCGGCGCTCGGCAAAACGGCGCGGCAGCTTCGTAAGGAGCGCGGCGCGGAAAAGTCTGCAACGGCGAGCGATTACATGAGTTCGGACGAGCTTGCGGCGGTGTCAAAGATGGAAAACCGCATTTCGGTTCTGCTGGAAGTTGGCATGGATTACCAGCAGGTCAAGAATTGCTTGATGCAGACAAAAGCAATCGGGGCATAAGAAAAGCCCTGTTCAGCGTAGCAGGCCGAACAGGGCAACCGGACAAATCTCACCACAAGATATTGTGTCCGTGCTTATTATAGCACGCGAGAAAGGAAAAGGCAATGATTAAAACAATGGATCTGAACGAGTGTGCGGCATACTTACGTGCGCACGGGCTGAGCATTTCGAACGAATCGCTGGCAGCCGGCCTTGAGCAGCGCGTTTACCCCTTCGGCGTGTGCATCTGCGGCGGCAAGCGCAGAATCTTCCAAATCTACACTCGCCTCGTGAACGAGTGGATTTCGGAACGCGAGGTGGAGGCATGATCGACACGCTGGTTTTTGGCGGCATTGCCGCTACGGTGATCGCGCTCAACGGCTGCGACTTTACGACGGGGCTTTCCGTCATCGGCGCGTGCGCGGTGTGCAAGGTGCTGTACGATCTGCTGCCGTTTATCGACAGGGGGTGCAGACGATGAGACGGCACGACAAGCGCACGAGAGAGCAGCGCAAGGCCGATGAATCGGCGCTGTTTGCGGCGGCGTGTCTGGGCGCGACGATCCTTTTGATTGCGATCTCAATCCTCGCTACCAGCGCACAGGCGGTCGATGCGGAACCGGAAGAAGCCCCCATCGTAGAGGAGTATGATCCCGCGTGGGACATTCCCGCGACTGAAAGCGCGGTGTGCAATGACGTTTTTCTCGGCGAGTTTACGCTGACGGCTTATTGCCCCGGGCGCTGCTGCTGCGGCAAGTGGGCGAGCGGCTACACCGCCACCGGCACGCTGGCGACCGAGGGACGCACGATCGCGGTCGACCCGAAGGTGATCCCTTACGGAACGCATGTCCTGCTGATCTGGCCGGACGGTACGCAGCACAGCTACATCTCGGAGGACTGCGGTGGCGGTATAAACGGGAACCACATCGACGTGTTTTTCAACGACCATCAGGCGGCGCGCGTGTTCGGCGTGCAGAGCGCGATAGTGTATTTGGATGCGGAGGAATGATCTATCGCTGCATGTGCTGTCACCTCATTTTTGACGATCCGGACGTTATGCGGCGGCGCGAAAATCTTGACGGCGAGCGCGGATATGCCCTCGTGACGGAAAAGTTCTGCCCGGACTGCGGCGCAGAGGAAATGTATTTTGAAGAATTGGAGGAGACCGAAGATGGATAACACCCTGATGAAAGTGACGCAGCTCCCCGTGATTGAGGAGCATTTGATGAGCCGGAAGGAGCAGACGGAGCAGCGCGTCGCAGAGGCAATGAGCCTTGTCTGCACCGACGAGACCTTAACCAGCGTGAAGAACATTCGCGCCGAAATGAACCGCGAGTTTGCCGATGCCGAGACCCAGCGCAAGGCCATTAAAGCCGCAATCATGGAGAAGTACGACAGCTTCGAATCCGTCTACCGTGAGTGCATCGCCGACCCGTACAAGCGCGCCGACGCAGACCTGAAAGCCAAGATCGACGCGACGGAAATCGAGATCAAGAGCCGCTGCGAGGAAATGCTGCTGGGCTATTTTCGGGAGCTGTGCGCGGTCAACGAGATCGACTTCCTTTCGTTCGGGCAGACCGGCGTTAAGGTCGATATGGCGAGCGCCAGAGCCAAGACGCCGAAGAAGCTCATGGAGCAGATCAAGCTAAAGGTGGACGGCGTGGCGCAGGACATGAAAACCATCGGCACGATGGGCGAGAACGCGCCGGAGATCATGGTGGAGTACAAAAAGGACCTCGACCTCTCGCTTGCGATCTCCGTTGTCAACGAGCGTCACCGCCGCGCCGAGGAAGAGCGCGAGGCCGTGAAACGCCGCACGGAAATGGAGGAGGCCCGTGCTGCCGGAGCACCCGTCCGCGAGGATACCGGCGCAGCGGCCCCGCAGGTCGTCCCGAAGCGCGTGGAGCAGGCGGCGGTCGAACGCCTCACGGTGTCGTTCCGCGTGACCGATACGCGCGAGCGCCTACGCCTTTTGAAGCAATTCCTTGTCAGCAATGGCTATCAGTACGAATGATTGTTTGAGGAGGACATTACGATGAACGAAATGCAGACCTACAACAGCACCGAAGTTGTGAGCGCCAAGAGCGTGAACGCCGAAATGATGATCTCCCGTCAGGCGCAGGAGGTACAGGCGGCAATGGTCGTCGCCAAGCGTTTTCCCCGTGACGAGATTGAAGCGAACAACCGCATTCTCAACGCCTGCAAGCGCAAGAGCCTTGCCGAGCGCGCGATCTATGAATACCCGCGCGGCGGCGAAAATGTGACCGGCCCATCGATACGTCTCGCCGAGGTCATGGCGCAGAACTGGGGCAACCTCGACTTCGGCATTACCGAGCTGGAGCAGAAGAACGGCGAGAGCACCGTCATGGCCTACTGCTGGGATTTGGAGACCAACACCCGCCAGACGAAGATTTTCACCGTGCCGCATATCCGCTACACCAAGAAAGGAAGCGTTGCCCTCACCGACCCGCGCGACATCTATGAAATGGTCGCCAATCAGGGCGCGCGCCGTATGCGCGCGTGCATTCTTGGCATTATCCCCGGCGACGTGGTAGACGCCGCTCTTGCGGCGTGTACCAAGACGATGATGGGAAAGAGCGATGAACCCATGATCGACCGCGTACGCAAGATGGGGCAGGCGTTCAAGGACGACTTCGGCGTACCGATGGAGTGCCTTGAAAAGTACATCGGATGCAAGTCCGAAGCGTTCACGACGCAGAGCATCGTGCGCCTGCGTAATGTGTATACCTCACTGAAAGAGGGACGCGCGAGCCGCGAGCAGTATTTTGATCTCCCGACCGTCGAAGTGGACGAGACCACAGGCGAGGTCAAGGACGATCTGACATCTCCCGCTGATGCCCTCGGTACGCCGGACGACGGAAAGACCGGCACCACCAAGCAGGTGAGCATGAATGATCTGTAAGGTCAAGGTCATTTCGACCGGCTCCAAGGGGAACGCCGTGCTGCTGAATGATGAAATCCTTATTGACTGCGGCGTTCCCTTTCGAGAACTCGAACCGTACTGCAAGGGATTGAAGCTCGTCCTGCTGACGCACATTCACGGAGACCACTTCAATCCCGAGACCATCAAGCGCCTGCACTTCCTGCGCCCTGCGCTGCGCTGGTGCGTCCCTCCGTGGCTTATGGAACCGATGGAACGCATCGGCGTGGACCGCCGCGTGACCGATGAGGCTATGCAGCGTCACGATCTGTTCTACCTTTTATCCGAAAGCACTTCCGCTTATGTATGGTACGACTCAATTCCGCATGATGTTCCGAACTGTGCGTGGCATATTCAGTTTGCAGACGGCGAGAAATCGGACGGGTTCGACAACGTCTTCTATGCGACGGACTGCGCGTCGCTGAATGGGGTATCTGCGTTGGCCTATGACCTTTATCTGATCGAAGCCAACTACGGCGAAGAGGAGATACAGGAGCGCATGAAGCGCAAGCTGGAAGCGGGAGAATTCAGCTATGAGAGCCGCGCAATGGAGAGCCATCTATCCCGCGAGCAGGCGCACGCATGGATCGCCCAAAACGCCGCCATCGGCAAGAGCCACGTGCTCTATCTGCACCAACACCAAAGCGAGGAGGAATTGAAATGAGCATGAATCGAATCTGCCTGATGGGACGCATCGGTCGTGACTTGGAGCTGAAAAAAACGAACAGCGGCGTATCCGTTGTGTCGTTCCCTCTTGCCGTTGACCGCAACGGCAAGGAGGGCGGCACAGACTGGATCGACATTGTAGCGTGGCGCGGAACGGCAGAAGTGCTCTGCAACTACGCCGGACGCGGGCGGTTGATCGGCGTCGAGGGGCGCTTGCAGATGCGCGACTGGACGGACATGAACGGCAACAAGCGCAGGAGCTACGAGGTGCAGGCTGACAGCGTGTATTTCGCAGACAACAGGCGCCCGGAGGGTAACGATACTGCCGCACCGCAATACGCCACAGAGAGCGCCGTAGGCGGCTTTGCAGAGATCGGCGAGGACGACGGCAAGCTGCCGTTTTAAGGCGGTGACGGCATGGCGGAGAGCAAGGAATATGTCAAGCTCTGGCTGAGCTACGAGGACTATTTCCGCGAGTATGACGACGAGTCGATCGGGGCTATCGTCCGGGCGATGCTCGCTTACCGGAAAAACGGAGAACAGCCGAAGTTTGAAGGCCCCGAAAGGTTTATTTGGCCCGCAATTCAGCGGGATATTGACGAGTCCATAAAGGCGCAGGAAGCCGCCTCCAATGTTTACCGAGAGAACGGCAAAAAGGGCGGCAGACCGCCGAAAACAAGCGGTTTTTTGGAAACCAAGGAAAACCAAAAAAACCAAAGCGGTTTTTTAGAAACCAAAAAAAGCCAAGGACAAGGACAAGGACAAGGACAAGGACAAGGACAAGGACAAGGACAAGGTGTTATTTCGCGCGCGAAGCGCTTCACGCCCCCCACACTCGCAGAGGTTCAGTCCTATGTGGCTGAACGCCAATCGCCCGTAGACCCACAGGGGTTCATCGACTTTTACGAGTCAAAAGGGTGGTTGGTCGGCAAGACCCCCATGAAAGACTGGAAAGCGGCTTGCAGAAATGCGGAGAAGTGGGAACGATGGGCCAATAAAGCACCGCAGATACGGCCGGGCGGCGATGTATTCGCTGAGATGCTGGAGGAGGAAAAGAACCGTGGAAAGATCTGACGTAATTAGCCTTTTAGGGCGGCTAAAACAGGCTTATCCGCAGGCTTACGCCAAGATGACCCGCGCAGAAGCCGAAGAGCTGGTTTCCCTCTGGTCGGACATGCTGGGCAGTGAAGACCCTGCCGAGGCGATGGACGCAGTGAATGCGATGATTGCCGAGGATGCGAAGGGATTCCCCCCGAAAGTCGGCCAAGTGCTGGCAAAAATCAGGGGCGCAGTTTCCCCGCGCGTCTCGGTAGCGTGGATGAAGCCATACATCGAGAAGATAGCCGAACAGGAGGCATTTATGCCGAGCGTTTCGCGTTATGCGAGGGAACACGGGATGACGTGGGACGCGGCTGCTGCCGAAATGGAGGGAAGCAATGGGCATTGATATTTCGCAGCTTGGCAAGGACGCTCAAGCCCAGGTCATGGCAAAGATGGCCGTGCGCGAGGTGCAGAAGCGGGAAAAGCGCAGTAAGTACAGGAGTAAATTTACCCCGCGCGTCATGCCAAACGGAAAAGTGCATAAATTCAAGAGCGCCAAAGAGGCGAGGCGTTATGACGAGTTGGCTTTGATGGAGAGACGAGGGCTTATCCGCAATTTGCAGATAGAACGAGCGTTTACGCTGCAAGAGCCTTACATTCAGTCGGATGGAGCGCACGTTAAGTCAGAGCGATATTTTGCGGATTTTGTCTATGAGCGGCCAACCAAGCCTGACTGCAATGGGCAAGTTTACTGGATACAAGAGGTTGAAGACGTCAAAGGGAAACGGACGCAAATGTATCTAAGAAAGAAAAACGAGATGTTGGCGAAGTACGGCATTACGATCCGCGAGGTGTGAGATGACAGCATTTGAGCATTGCCACAGCTGCAAGCCGCCTGTGAGGCATCCGGGCTGTCACAGCGAGTGCCCGCACTATCAGGTGGATATCGCCAAGTACAACGCGGCGAGGGATGAAGAGCAGCGGGAAGCGCAGGAGAAAGACGATTACTTGAGCGCGCGCCATTTCAAGACGCGGCGCTATCAACGGCTGAAATGAGGGAGCAAGAAAAGATGTTGACAGAAAAAGAGTTGGGCGAACGGCTCAAAAATATTCGCAAAATGCGAAATATCAGCCAGTTTCGGATGGCCGATATGATGGGCACAGAACAGTCAACCATTGCCAAATTCGAAAAGGGCGCGAGCTATCCGAAGGTGTCGACGCTATATAGATACGCCGAATGCGTTGGCTTGACGTTGAGCGATATTCTGGCGGAATCCCCACCGGCGAAAAAAGGCATGCTGTCGCCGGAAGAGATCGGCGAGAACATCAAGAAATGGAGTGCGCTGCGGGGCATGAGTATCAAGGGGCTTGCAGAAAAGGCGGGATTATCGCGCAGTAGCATCTTAAACCTCAGAGAGGGACGATGCATCAGCTACATGCCGACGTATCAGTACATTGCCGAAGCACTGGGCGTGACCGTCGGGACGCTGCTCGGAGAGGTGCAGGAAAATGAGTGAGAACACGAACCACGTGCCGTTTAAGACGGTCGTATATCCGCAGCTCAAGAAAGCCTTGCAGTCATCGGGCATGACACCGCCGGAGTTGAGCAAGAAGATCGGCGTCTCCCCGCTCTGCGTGTGGCGATGGACAACGGGGAAGAACGAATTCAGCATCGGCGTTATCAAGGCAATCCTTGCTGCGACGGGGCTGACATTTGAAGAGGCTTTCGGGGAGGTACACACATGAGCAAAATCGTGAGACCGAAAACGCCGTTTGAGTTCTGCGCTTATCCAGTGCTCAAGGAGGCGCTGGAAAAGACGAACTATAACCAAACAGAACTTGCACAATCCCTCGGTACGTCGCAGTTTACGGTGTCGGCGTGGGTGCGCGGCGACCGCGATACAACGGTGCGGCTGCTGCTCGCGCTGGAGGATTTGACTGGAATGACGTTTCGGGAGCTGTTCGGGGAATGCGAGGGGAGACGATGAAGGTTTTAGTTGCCTGCGAGGAATCGCAGGAAGTATGTAAGGCGTTCCGCGCATTGGGGCATGAGGCATATTCCTGCGACATTCAGGACCCGTCCGGCGGGCATCCTGAGTGGCATATCCTTGGCGATGCGCTTAAGGCCATAGAGGGGGGGGCAAGTGACCACAATGGACGGACAGGTGCATGATGTGGGGCGATGGGATATGATTATCGCTTTCCCTCCGTGTACCAAAACGAGCAATGCCGGGGCAAGACATTTGTATAAAGGCGGCAGGTTAAATCTTCGCCGCTACTATGAAGGGCTTTGCGGCAAAGCGTTGTTTTTGGCAATATGGGCAGCCGACTGTGACAAGGTTATAATTGAAAATCCGACACCAAGTAAAGTGTTTGAGTATCCAGAACCAACCCAAGCCATACAGCCCTATCAATACGGACACCCGTTCAGCAAAAAAACCTTGCTGTGGGAGCGTGGTGTACAGCCGTTGAAACCGACCAATATTGTTGAGCCGACAGCAACATGGTGTCCGAGCGGCAGCTATAGTCATAAGCATGGGGAACAGCATAAAGGTATGTTTACCACGGATAGGGCCAAAAACCGCGCAAAGACCTTCCCCGGCATCGCCAAAGCTATGGCGGAGCAATGGGGAGGAGACATTAGGGAATGCGAGGGACACCATGGAAGGGTATAGCAATCAGCCGATTCCGAAGGAGGCGGCGAAACAGCTTTTAGCCCTTGATTTGCAGGACAAGGAAATATTGAGCTATGAGAAGATCGATCAATGGTACACCGCGTGGAACGGAAAGTGCTATGTGTCATTTTCAGGCGGAAAGGATAGCACGGTGCTGGCATACTTGGCGGCGCGTTACCTGTCGAGTTTCAGGGCGCCGCCGTGGGAGCTGAATCTGGTGTTCGTGAACACTGGGCTGGAGTACCCGGAGATACAGAAGTTCGTCAATGAGTACGCCGACTGGCTGCGGAGGGAGTTCCCCCGCGTGGCCGTCAACCTTCACCGTCTACGACCGAAGCTCAACATCCGGCAGGTGTTGACAAGGTACGGCTATCCCGTCATCGGCAAAAAGCAGGCGCGTTTTATCCGCGATCTGCAAAACGCGCACGGGCAAAACGATGCAACGGTCAATCTGTATCTGACCGGCTACAACCGGCAGGGCGTGTACTGCTCGACGATGAAACTGGCGGACAAGTGGCATTATCTCAAGGATGCGCCGTTCCATATTAGCGAGCAGTGCTGCGACGTGATGAAAAAAGCACCCGCCAAGCGATACGAAGCTACGAGCGGATGTGTGCCGTTTACCGCGATGATGGCGAGCGAGAGCCAGCAGCGCGAAAAAGAGTGGAAGCGCACGGGCTGCAACGCCTTCGATGGAAAGCGCCCCATGAGCAAGCCTATGAGCTTCTGGACAGATCAGGACGTGCTTGCGTTCCTGAAAGACGAAAACATCCCGTATTGCAGCGTATACGGCGACATCGTGGCGAGCGACGGCGAGAATGATTATCCGTCGACGCTCATCGAAAAGCCGCTGCACTGCACGGGCTGCCAACGCACGGGGTGCATGTTCTGTGCGTTCGGCGCTCATCTTGAAAAGGGAGAGACCCGCTTCGAGCGCATGAAGCGCACGCACCCAAAGCACTACGACTTTTGCATCGGCGGCGGAGAGTTTGACCCCGCGGACGGGATGTGGAAGCCAAACGAAAAGGGCCTCGGCTATGGTCGAGTGCTGGATTTTATCGGAGTGAGGTATTGAGCATGTACATTGGCGAACCATTTAGCTGGAAGCCTGCCGCATTTGAGGGCAGCAACGGCATTATGAGCGTTACCACGAAAGAGATGACTGCGCACGGGCGCGTCGTCTACATCAACGAGGCGCGCCGCTACTTTACGGCGGAGGCCGATTTCAACGGGAAGAAGCTCAGAGAGAGCTTTAAATTTTAACAAAAATCAGGAGGAATTTCATCATGAACAACAATCAGGACTACATCGTTCGCTGCGACCGCGCAGGCGTGTTTTTCGGCAAGATCAAGGAGCGCAACGGCTCCGAGGTCACCATTTGCCCGAGACCACGGTGTAGACCTCAAGCATGGCATGATGACACTGACGAAGTTTTTGGAGCTGACAAAAGACGCTTACGGCGGCGATGTGATTCGAAAAGTGATTAGTAAGATGCAGGAGGCGGAGTGATGGAACGACTGACGTATCGCCCGAAAGAGCCGTATATCAGCAAATTATCTGGGGACTTAATCGAAGCTTACAGCGACGCTGATATCCGGGACATCATCAATCGCCTCGCCGCCTACGAGGACACGAGACTGACGCCGGAACAGTGCGAAAACGCAAAGGTCATCATTGAATCTGCCTTTAGCGATGACACGTCAAAGGCAGAACGGATTCGGGAGCTGTTGAAAGCCGACAAGGACGGGCGGCTGGTGGTGCTG
>OLGA01000307.1_pt1 | contig 43745 bp, 41 predicted proteins | sample 1604881 | NCBI WGS metagenome assembly OLGA01 (sample SAMEA3888896, study PRJEB22519) | human gut metagenome | biome: human gut; feature: human-associated habitat; material: faeces | place: Denmark | collected 2009 | reverse complement strand
TACGGTATGAACGCAACCTTTGTCAGCAAAGTACCAGAGCATGAAATTGGTCAGTGCGCAATTAATGAGTTGCGGCGATATGGTGTAGATACAAAATTTGTTGCCCGCGGCGGAAATCGATTAGGGGTATATTTCTGCGAAAAAGGCGCTTCCCAAAGGGTCTCAAAAGTTATCTACGATCGCGAGAATTCTTCAATATCCCAAGCAGATCCTGAAGATTTTAATTGGGATCTAATATTTGATAAAGCAGACTGGTTTCACTGGACGGGAATTACACCTGCACTTGGCGGAAGGCTGCCCGAGATTTGTAAAGCAGCATGTAAAGCGGCAAAAGAAAGGCAGATACCGATATCATGTGATCTCAATTTCCGAAAAAAACTGTGGACAAGGGAACGAGCCAACGCAGTTATGCAGCAGCTGATGCCGTATGTTGATGTCTGCATTGCTAATGAAGAAGATGCTAAGAATGTATTTGGAATCGTATCAGACGGAACAGATATTGATAAAGCGCAGATTAACAAAAATGGATACATCGATGTGGCCCGTCAGCTTACCCGTAAATTTGGATTTCGCAAGGTAGCTTTTACACTGCGCACATCACTTTCAGCAAATGATAACGATTGGATGGGGATGCTTTACAACGGGGAAAAAGATCATGCAGAATTTTCTCCTCAGTATCATTTACATATTGTGGACCGCGTAGGCGGTGGGGACAGCTTTGCAGGTGGGCTAATATTTGGAATGCTAAACGGGTACTCTGATCAGAAAGCACTGAACTTTGCAGTGGCAGCCTCCTGTTTAAAGCACTCTATTGAGCACGATTTTAATATGGTGTCAGTTCCCGAAGTTGAGTCGCTTGTTGCAGGAGACGGATCTGGACGTGTACAAAGATAAGCAGGTGCAGCATTATCCGAAATATTTGTTATGCAGAAAACGGAGACACATATTTACCTTGTAGAGATGAGCAAAACAAGTCCTAAAACAAAAGGGCGAAGAGAGAAAGAAGGCGGGGGTCACCCGGCAAAGAGAAAAAACGCATAAAAAGCAAGCCCGGAGGAAAACCGAGCGAAAAAGCCATTTGAGTGATTTTCGGTTTCAGCCATGGCCGGGAACCATTGCAATCACTGCGTTTCTTGCGTTTTGCTCATGGCTATTACCTTGCCATTCGGAGGTGGAAAAATGAATACGGGATAAAAACATTTTTAGCAATTTATAAAATAATAAGGAGCTATACAAGAAGAGTACCAATCTCGGAGATAGATGCCTTGGGTAGAAATTGATCCGAGAACGGCCCTGAATAATTAATAATTTGCTGGCGTAGGTTAAAATATTAGCTGTTTCTTTTTTGTCGCATGCAGTAAGTATAATATTTTCCTTTGTTCTCTTTAGTATAATGGGCCGTAAACCACCTATGTTGCATTAACAAAAAGAGTCAAAAACTATAACATTAAGGGGGATAACAAGATGAAAAAGGCATTACTTAAACTATTGGCATTGTCCTTAGCTCTGACATTTGTAATGGGTGTTTTAAGCGGATGTGGTGATACTGCGGAAAAAGATAGCGACGGAGATGTCGTAAAAATTGGCTTTGTTACCTACCTCGCCGGTGACCAAGCCTATGTGGGCCAGGCAGCAAAGCTTGCCCTGGAGGACTACGTAACAGAGCTTAATGAGAATGGGGGGCTTTTGGGCAAGCAGGTCAAGCTTATAACTTACGATTATTCGAAGGATCCTGCTACAGAGGCTGTAAATGCAACGAACAAGCTTATCCAGCAAGATGGTGTTATTGCAATTCTTGGTCCCAGTGGTAGTCAGTCGGCAATACCTATGATCCCGGTTGTGACTGCAGCAAAAATTCCTGTAATTGCAACGTCTGCCAGCAATGAAGCGGTAACCATAGATCCCAATACAGGCAAATTAAATGAGTGGATGTTTAGAGTTTGCTTTGTGGATTCTTATCAAGGCAAGGCACTGGCAAATTTTGCTATTACAGAGGCCGGAATCAGCAAGGTCGCATCATTGGGAGCGATTGGTGATCCGTATACAGAGGCCTTGACTAAAATTTTTGAAGATGAGTTCACAGCAAAAGGCGGCGAAATGGTAAAGAAGCTGAATTACCAAAACAAGGATGTTGAATTTAGAGCACAGCTGACTGAGGCTCACAAGGCTGGTGCGGAGGCAATTTTGGCCCTATCTTCTTACTATAAAGATGTTGTTTTGATGGCGCAGCAGTCAAGAGATCTGGGATATGATTTCAAATTCCTGATTGGTGATGGCTGTTATTCTCCGGAGCTTGTAGAATTAGCCGGAGATGAACTAGAGGGTTCATATATGATCAGTGGTGTTTCAGAGGATGACCCTGCCCTGAAGGAATATTCTGTGGAATTTGGAAAAAAATATCCAGGGCAGACTGCAAATGTTTATGTTGCTTATTCATTAGATGCCATGATGCTGTTGGAATATGCGATCAACAAGGCAGGATCCTTTGACACAGAAGCGATTCGAACTGCTTTGGAAAACGCTCAGGGTGTAAAGCTTTTTAGCGATGATAACTTTACTGTTGATAAAGAAACACATAATCCTCTGAATAAAACGGTTAGTGTCCTTAAAATTACCGACGGCCAGTATACTCTGTATAAAAAATATAAGCCAGAAGGCTAATGTTATATTGCTCTCTTTAAACAAATTTTTGATATTTGCATAGATAAACAAAGCCTTTGATAGGCAATGTGTAATTGCTTTAATGGGGTGCTGGTATATTTTTCATATATCAGCACCTCTGAAATGGAGAAGAACTATGAACCAATTGATTCAACAGCTTATAACAGGTTTGTCCATTGGTGGCATCTATGCTTTGCTTGCAGTGGGTTACTCCCTTATTTACAGCATTTTCAATTTTACAAACTTTTCATTCGGCGCGATTATGATGACATCGGCATTTGCCGGATATTTTGCTATTTCTAAATTGGGCTTACCTCCGGTAGGCGGTGTGCTTTTTGCTCTTCTGTTTGGTGCGTGTATTTCACTTTTGGTCGAATTTATTGCATATAGACCAATGAGAAAGAAAAAGGCTCCCAGGTTATTTATTATGATCTCTGCGTATGGCATCAATATGTTTATTATTAATTTAACATTGGTTCTCCTTGGTGCAAATCTCAGAGAATTTCCAATATCGATTGGGCAAACGGCCTTTCTTGTCGGTAATATTTCTATTGGCAAAATTGACATTATTGCTTTGATCGTTTCGCTAATATCCCTTTTAGTTTTATGGATATTTTTGGAAAAAACAACCGCCGGTATTGCAATTAGAGCATGTTCTCAGGACTCTTCTACCGCAGGCCTGATGGGAATCAATGGTAATAAGGTATCCACGATGGTATTTGCCATATCAGGCGTTACAGCAGCTGTTGCAGGGATTTTTTTCGGTATAAAATATACAGTTTATCCGAACTTGGGTGATTTAGCGACGAAAGCTTTTATTGCAAGCGTAATCGGAGGCTTGGGGAGTCTGCCCGGCGCAATTACAGGCGGCATCCTGCTTGGTGTACTGGAGACAATGGTATCGGGTTATATTTCTTCAACCTACAGAGACTTATTTGCATATGGGTTTATGGTAGTTATGCTATTGTTTCTTCCAAACGGTCTCATGGGAAAGACTTCTCAGGATAAACTATAAAAAGGGGGGGAGCTTGTGCTATATATTGAAAGCCTGGTTATTATTGGTTGTATAAATGTTGTGGCAGTTTGCGGGCTGGTTTTGCTGGTTGGATATACGGGCATTTTTTCTATGGGACATGCAGGTTTTATGGCAATTGGCGGATACGCAGCTGCGTTGCTTTATTTACATCTTCATATCCCATATGTAGTTGCCGTAATTGCCGGAGGATTAATTGCAGCAATTTGCAGCATAATTATTGGTTATCCAACGTTGAAAATGAAGCTTCGTGGAGATTATTTTGCAATAGCAACGCTTGGCTTTGGCGAGATAGTGAAATTGATTTTAGCCAATAGCGGGCCAGATTCTATATTTGGCGGAGCTATGGGAGTAATTGGCATTCCTAGGAAAACCAATCTTATATGGGTAATAATTTTTACCGTAATTAGTATCTATGTTTTGCGTTCTATTATCAAATCAGATTATGGGAAAAATTTCGTTGCGATTCAACAACAGGAAGTAGCAGCCGAAATGATCGGAATTAATGTTTTTAAGGTAAAAATGACTTCTCTGCTTATTTCTGCGTTTTATGCTGGTATAGCTGGCGGGTTGTTTGCATTTTATATGACCTATATTTCACCGGGCACCTTCAATGAAGTAAAATCTACAGATTTGACAACCGCTGTAGTTATGGGCGGAATTAACAGCATATCCGGGCCTATTCTGTGCGGCTTTTTCTTAATTCTGCTGCCGGAGGTATTAAGATCACTTATCGAATGGAGACTAGTTATATATGGTCTGATTTTTGTATTAGTTATGATTTTTAAGCCAGAAGGCCTATTCGGATATAAAGAACTGCCGTTTGAGAAAGTAACTGCTTTTGCCAAAAAACTGATAAAGCCAAGGGGAAAAGAGGACACTATGGAGAAATGTGCAAAGGATAGGAGGCCTACAATTCGTGGAGGGAAGAAATAATAGAATATTAGAGATCGACAGCCTAGCGATTTACTTTGGCGGCTTGAAAGCAATTGATGGCGTGAGCCTATATATTGAAAAAAATGATTTTTTGGGACTGATTGGACCTAACGGTGCAGGTAAGTCAACTTTATTTAATGCAATAACGGGAAATATTGTTCCAACTATGGGAACAATTGCTTTTAATAATACAGTTATCAACAAGAAGCGGCCTGATCAAATATGCCATTTGGGGATCAGCAGAACCTTCCAGAATATTCGGCTGTTTCCTAAAATGACAGCCATTGAAAATGTTTCGATTGGTATGAATAGTATACCAAAATACTCCTTGCTACAGGCTGCTATACGCAGTGGGAAAGTGGAACAAATTAATCGGGAGACGATTGATCAGGCATATTATTACTTGGATTTGCTCGGGATAGCCGGATACAAGGACAACTTAGCCGGAAGCTTGCCCTATGGACTTCAGAGAAGATTAGAGATTGCCCGGGCGATTGCAACCAAGCCAGAGCTTCTTTTGCTGGATGAGCCGGCAGCCGGAATGAATAATGATGAGTGTAATGAGCTGGTAGAAGTATTGAAGAAGATACATAATGAGCTAGGGTTCACGGTTGCCTTGATTGAACATCACATTGATTTTGTGATGAATCTATGTAACCGACTCTATGTTTTGAATCTCGGAAAAATTTTGGCAGAAGGAACACCGGAAGCCGTCCAAAATGATCCTAATGTTATTAAAGCATATTTAGGAGAAAGGAGAAACGGTCGTGGGAAGTAGTGCGCATGAGTTGACCGGGAAAGACGAGAACCTTTTAAGCGTAGAGCATTTAAATGTATTTTACGGAGGGATCCAGGCGCTGTATGACGTTTCTTTAAATATCAGAAAGGGTGAAATACTGAGTATTATTGGGTCAAATGGCGCAGGTAAATCATCTCTCCTTCGAACAATTGCGGGCGATAAATCCATTGATTCGGGATCTATAACCTTTCAAGGGGAGCAACTGCCTAAAAGCTCATATGAGGTAGTAGGAAAAGGAATTTCCCTTGTGCCAGAAGGCAGAAGGATCTTTCCTAACTTATCTGTTAAAGATAATCTTGCAATTGGCGCATACAATCGAAGGAAGGATAAAGAAGGCATTAAGGAAAGCCTTGAAGAAGTGTTGGATCTGTTTCCGAGGTTAAAAGAAAGATATCATCAGCTTGGTGGAACATTGTCCGGCGGTGAACAGCAAATGCTTGCCATAGGCAGAGCACTAATGAGCAAGCCGGAGCTGATATGCTTTGATGAGCCTTCTTTAGGACTAGCGCCAATTATTGTCGATGAACTGTTTGATAAGATCAAATTTTTAAATGACGAAAGAAAACAGACAATTCTACTTGTTGAACAAAATGTTTATCTTGCGCTTGACATATCAAGCAGAGCTTATATTCTTAGCAGCGGATGTATCGTTGCGGAGGGAAAGTCGTCAGACCTATTAGAAATGCCAGATATCCAAGAACAGTATATGGGAATCAGGTAAGAAATAAGGGGGATATAATGTCTGAATCGGTGTTAAATATGTTTGCGCAGCAATATATCGATATGATTTTGTGCAAGAGTCGATACGATGTCGGTGATATCCAGTGGTTTACAGAGGGGCCCTTTTGGCGAAGAACCAGCATGAAGTTCTCCAGGGAATATAGAATCCTTCCTGATTACGAGATCGGTGATTTAAAGCATGGCCTTACATTGGAAAATATTGTAGACCGATCGGAGACTCTGCTCAGAGAACTGAAAGACTATGAGGAAACCTCTCCGCTTTGCGAAAAGCAGAGAATAGAATATCTAATTTGCCACATGAGAAGCCTTTGGTTTCGGTCAAAGATGCTTTTAGGAGAAAAGAGCTCGTTTGATCAAATGACGAGTGCTCTGTATAATCTTGTTGCGCCGGTATATGACTATTCTTTGTTTCAACAAATTAAAACTGAGCTGGACGAGAATTTACCGGGGCAAGGGAACGTTCTTAATCGCATAGAGCAATTTCGAGAAGGTATTACGATTCCTGCAGATAAACTATTGAATGTATTGCGAGATGTTACGGAAGCATTTCATCGTCATGCCATTCAAAATATGCACCTGACAGGCAATAGTATGCCGCGGATTCGTGTGAGGGCTCTGCCGGATCCCAATATGGTGTTTTTGTCTATTTTATTCGCCTACGATTACGATCATATTCAATATGAGCGCAACTTTAATTTGAAGTATAACTGGACAGTCGACAAAGTAATGGAATATACAGGGCACGAGATGGAGCCGGGGCATTTGACCTATTATGAAAAAAGAACGCAGTGCTTTATTGATACAGGCTGGCCGGAAATGGCGGAGGTATCATTGTATTCTCCATCTTCTGCATTTACAGAAGGGTCTGCCCGATATGCGTCAGATTTATGCTTTGCAAGCTCGATGGAGCGTAAGGTTGAATTTGAGAAGGAATATATTTTTAAAAAAGCCGGTTTAGATGATCGCCTGGTCGAATATATGCCGTTATGGCACAGATTTATGGAAGTAAGCGGATATGCGTTCTTAGAGGCTTCGCGCAAGGTTTGGGATAAGCTTTGGACAGAGGAGCAAGGTCTGCAGTTTCTGAAGGAATATGGATTTATGGAACAGACAGCGACAATAGAGCAATTAAAAGCTGCTATTTCTGATCCAGGCCATTTTGTCTGCCACGATTATGCACGGGATACAATAAGGCGATACTTCGAGAGCACTTGTTCAAGTATTGAGGAAAAATGGGCACTTTATGAGAATTTATGTAGTTCACATATGTCTATGACAGAAATTCAAAGCGGAATATTTAAGCCAGATGTGTACATGTGGCGGTAGGAGTATTTGTATAGTATACTTTTGAAAAGATGAAAGGCAAACCATGAATAGAATTATTGAAAGGCTTTCCTCTTTTGGGGTAGTTCCTGTTGTTGCTTTGGATCACAGCTGTACAGCAGCTTCAGTAGCGAAGGCTTTAATAGCGGGCGGATTACCATGTGCGGAAATCACATTTCGCACTGCTGCGGCAGAAGAAAGTATACATCTTATAAAAGCTGCTTACCCTGATATGCTGATTGGTGCAGGTACAGTCACGACCACAGGACAAGTAGACCAAGCTATCAATGCTGGTGCAGAATTTATTGTATCTCCTGGTATAGATCGCAAGCTAATAGATTATTGTGTCAAAAAGCAGATTGCGGTCATTCCAGGCTGTGTTACTCCATCTGAATTGATGGAAGCCGTAAGCTCTGGGATTGATGTAGTGAAATTTTTCCCGGCCGAGCAGTGTGGTGGGGTGGCGACAATTACGGCGCTTTCTGCTCCTTTTCCGCAGATGATGTTTATCCCGACCGGTGGGATCAATATCAGCAATATAGGCGATTACCTATCAGCCCAAAGGGTAATCGCATGTGGTGGCAGTTGGATGGTTAAAAAAACATTGATAAATACCGGAAGGTTTGATGAAATCCAAAGGCTCACAAAAGAAACTGTTATGAAGGTTTCCGAGGAACGCGGTAAATAATGAGCACTATAGGCCGTATCATCTCACGACCTCCGGCGACGTTACGCTCCACATCCCCCGACTCAAGGGCGTGTCCTTCGAGACCGCCATCATCGAGCGGTATCGCCGCCGGGAGAGCAGCGTGGAGGAGGCCCTCATCGAGATGTACCTGGCAGGCGTTTCCGTGCGCCGGGTGGAGGACATCACGGAGGCACTGTGGGGCAGCAAGGTCTCGCCCTCCACCATCAGTGAGCTGAACAAGAAAGCTTACGTCCACATCGAGGACTGGCGGAATCGTCCTTTACAAGGCGGCCGCTACCCATACGTCTACGTGGATGGTATCTATCTGCGCCGCAACTGGGGTGGAGAGTATGAAAATGTCGCCATCCTGGTGGCAATTGCCGTGAATGAGGACGGTTTCCGTGAGGTTCTGGGTGCTGCCGAGGGGATGAAAGAGGACAAGGCCAGTTGGGCAGCTTCTTCCAGTGGCTTCGTGGGCGCGGCCTGAACGGCGTGAAGCTCATTGTTGGTGACAAGTGCATGGGGATGTTGGAGGCTGTGGGCGAAGTATTCCCAGATGCCAAATACCAGCGATGCACTGTGCATTTTTACCGCAATGTTTTCTCCGTTGTGCCCAGATCCAAAGTCAAAATTGTAGCCAAAATGCTCAAGGCGATCCACACGCAGGAGAGCAAGAAAGCCTCGCGCGAGAAGGCAAAAGCTGTTGTTGCCGAGCTGAGGGCAATGAAGCTGAAGGAGGCTGCCAAGAAGGTCGAGGACGGCATCGAGGAAACGCTGACCTACTGCGATTTTCCCAGCGAGCACTGGACGCGCATCCGCACCAACAACGTGATCGAGCGGCTGAACCGTGAGATCCGCCGACGGACGCGCGTAGTGGGGACGTTCCCTGACGGGAACTCCGCCCTGATGCTGGTCTGCGCGAGGCTTCGCCATGTGGCGGGCACCCAGCGGGGCAGCAAGAAATACATGAACATGAAGCACTTGGAGGCGGCTCTGGATGACGTCTCTATTGCCGGCTGACTTCATTCAGCCGGAGCCTGCAAATCGTTTTGCGCATAAATCTTGACGGGACCGTGCCTGTCCAGCCCGCTGTTCATTCTGTTCGACAAGAAGTAAAGCGTCCTGTTTCGCACATTTATTTACGCCGAGAGCCCCCCTTCTCAAGAAGGCGGGCTCTCGGCGTAATGCTTCCGCGATACCTGTATGACGCGGCGCTGTGGCCGCTATCCGCTGAAATCGCCATGTAAAAAAGACAGCTTCCAAGGGATGCAGCTTTAAGCGCGGCAAATGCTCCGGCACACACTCTGCCAGAACCCGCCGGTTGACGCTCCCTTATTCTCCCTTCAGGTGCTCATCCATCCAGCGCAGGATCTCGCTGAGTCGGCTGATGCGGTTGGAGGGCTTTCCCTCTCGGCTCAGGCCGTGGTTCTCACCGTAGAACATGCACAGCTTGCTCTCCACACCATGGAGCTTGAGCGCTGCGAACATTTCCAGACCGTTGGCCAGCGTACAGCGGTAATCCTTATCTGCGTGAATAAAGAGTGTGGGCGTCTTAACACGGTCGGCATAGGTAAGGGGCGACGCCTTCCACAAACGCTCCGGATGCTCCCAAATGGTGCCAAGCTGCTGGTCAGGCACATAATAGTAGCCGATATCCGAGAGGAGATAATCCCCCACATAGTTGGCAATGCTCCGCTGGGACACGGCACAGCGGAAACGATCCGTGTGACCAATGACCCAGTTGGTCATAAAGCCGCCATAGGAACCGCCGGCAACGCCCATCCGATCTGCGTCTATTTCGGGATACCTCCGCAGAACCTCATCCGTGAACTCCATCAGATCCCGGAAGTCCACCTCTCCGTACTTACCCTGAAGATCGGCAAAGGCGTTTCCCTTGCCGCAGCTTCCTCTGGGGTTGCAGTAGCATACGAAAAAGCCGGAGGCCGCCCAAAGCTGCATCTCATGGTGGAAGCCCGGGCCAAATACCATCTTCGGCCCGCCGTGAATATGAAGGATGCCCGGATATCGTTTGCCCGGCTCGTATCCCACCGGCTTCATCACGAAGCCGTCGATATCCACGCCGTCGGTATTGGTAAAGGTAAGCCGCTCTGGTACGGAAATGGTCACGCCCTCCAGTGCAGACCTGTTGAAATCCGTCAGCTGCTCCAGTTGGCCGCCATCCCAAAGGTACACCTCCGGGAGCTTCAGACCCACAGCCGCAGAGAAGAGAAACCTCTTTCCGTCCTTGGTATCGAAATCAATAAGGTAGTCGTCGCCGCCGAAGAGTGTCTGCACACCGGTCTCCCGCGTCCACATACACAAGCCAGAACCCACGCCGTCCGTGTTGAGGAAATACAGCGTCTCACCCACCATTCTCTGTCCTGTGACGGCACCGGAGAAGCAGTCGGTGACCACCTCGGAGTTGACCCGGCGGTCATAGCGGCCCAGATTTTCCTCGCCCTTTTCGTCCACCACAAAGAATGTGGGGTGCTCGTACACGCCGTAGTCCCGCATGACCAGTCCCAGGCAGAGCGCCTTCCGGCCCAAATGCCCCACATAGTCGATGCTGTATTTGTCGGGCGTGATCAGCGTCTCCGTCTCGTTCCGCTCCGCATCCCAGCGATACATTCCCTCGGTGACCGGCTTTACATCCCGGAAGGGAAACGCAGTGAAGAGCACCTGACCGGGGCGGACATTCACATGATTCACATCATAGTCCTCCGGCGTGATCCGGCGATATTCTTCGGCAGCCTCCAGATAGAGAAACAGCGTGTTTCTGGTCTGATTAAACATCCCGACCCCGTTTTCGCACAGGGGCAGCTCCGTCAAAACCTTATAGCCCCTGGTCTGCTGACGGCGAACGAGCTCCTTCTCCAGCGCCTCTCCCGTCAGCTCCAGAAGATTCGGCCGGTCCAAATGGGTCTCGCCCGTGAAAACATAACGGCCCTCGTCCATTTTCCAAAGCCCGGATACGGACATGGGGAGACGGAACGCCTCGCGATCTTCACCTGTACATACATTCAGGCGGTGATACACCGTCCACTCTTCCTCGAAGCCCCGCGCCCGCAGCGCTTCGTCCGGCTCCGTGGTTTTATAGAGAATATGGGTGTTATCCTCCCAAACAGCCTTCCGCTGGTCGTCTCCTTGGGTGATCTGCCGGCTCTCCCTGCGCTCCAGATCATACAGCCACAGATTCCACCGGTAGCCGTCTCCTTCCCTGTCGACATCCTTGAGTGCAAAGGTCAGATATCTGCTGTCCGGAGACAGCTCCAGTGCAGAAGGATACCGATATTTGGCAAAATCCGTCAACGCCAGCTTCTTCATACCTGAGTCCCCTCCTTCTCCATTACCTTGAACGTCTCATAAAGCATCCGCGTGCCAAATCCAATACCGCCCTTTGTATAGATCCCCTCACATTCGGTGGTCCAAGCGGTACCGCCGATATCCAAGTGGATCCAAGGCGTCTCCTCGACAAACTCCTTCACGAACATGGCGCCCACCGTGGCATATCCACCCACGCTGGAGCCCATCGCACTGTTTTTCAGATGGGCTACACGGGAGTCCAGCACCCGGCGGAGATTCTCGTCACAGGGCAGCTCCCACATCCGCTCGCAGGCGGCGGCGGCGCCCTTCTCCACCTGCGCGGTCAGGGCCCGGTTATTGGTAAAGGCTCCGCAGCGGCGATTTCCCAGCGCCGTCTGGATACCGTCGGTGAGTGTGGCAATATCCACGATGCGATCCACGCCGCAGCACTGCTTGGTATACGTCACGGCATCGGCCAGAGTGATGCGGCCCTCGGCATCGGTGTTGTTCACCTCAATATACCGCCCGGACATGGAGCGGATCACATCGCCCGGCACATAGGCCGTGGCGGAGAGCTTATTCTCGCAAGCCGCCACCACGCCGGTAATATTGATCCGAAGACCCCGCTTCTGCGTCGCCCACAGAGCGGCCATCACAGCGGCCGCGCCGCTCATATCATGCTGCATGGTTTCCATAAACTCAGACGACTGGAGGGAGTATCCGCCGCTGTCGTAGGTAAGGCCCTTGCCGATCAGCCCCAAGCGGCTCTCCACGTCCTGCGCGCCGGTATATTCCATGACAATGAGCTTAGGCTCGTGAATCGAGCCCTTTCCGACCTCCAGAAAAGCGGTGAGTCCGATGCGCTCTACCTCATCTCTGCCGTAAACGGTCACCTTCACAGGCGTCTCCTTAAAAAGCTCCTGTGCCGCCTGCGCCAGCTTGGCGGGGGTAAGCACCGTGGGGGGCTCATTGATCAGATCCCGTGCGATGCAGGTGGCCTCAGCAGATACCTCCGCCTCCACCAAGGCGGCCTCGTAGCGCTCCGGCGTCTCGCAGAGGAACGCAGCCGTTTCGATCCCCGGCGCCGCGGGGGTCGTCTTGTACTTGTCAAAACGGTAGCCGGTAAGAGCGGCAGCCTCTGCCGCCTTTTGGAAGAGCGCCGGCGTGAACTGCGGACACACGCCCCGCAGATCGGTACACACCGCACGCAGATCCAGCTCCTGACACTGACGATACACCTTGGCACAGCTCTCCAGCACCTGCTCCAGACTCCAGTCTTTCCCCAGACCCAGCAGGAAAATTTGGGTCAGCACGCCCTCTGAAAGAACAGAAAAGCGGAAAATCTCACCGGTTTTCCCTTCAAACCGTCCCGAGGCACGAACTGCGGCAAGCTCCTGCTCCCAAGGGCCCTGATAGCTGTTCAGGTTGCCTTCTCCCAGCGGGACCACCACACCGTCCCATGCTCTGGCGTCATACTTTTTCACAAGTTGCAGTTCCATTTTTCCTTCCTCCTTATGGTCTATTCCATGATAGTTAATCAAAAAGCGGGGGCGGCATAGCCGCCCCCGCAGGGATGTGCGAGGTGATCCACCCGCGCTAAATCCCCTTTTTTACAGCAGATGACAGGCTGCGAAGTGTCCGGGCTCTACCTCTTTGAGTTCCGGGACCTCCCGTGCGCAGTCCGGGCAAGCCATAGGACAGCGGTCATGGAAGGGACAGCCGGAGGGCAGATGGATCGGGCTGGGAATCTCTCCACGCAACTCCTGAGATTCGGCAATATTGCCCTCATCAATCGTCGGTGCAGAGGAAAAAAGCGCCTTGGTATAGGGGTGAACCGGGTTGGAGAACAGCAGCCGCTTCGGGGCCCGTTCCACAATAGTTCCCAGATACATGACACCCAAACTGTCGCTGATGTGCTTGACCACGCTCAGATCGTGTGCGATGAACAGATAGGAGAAATGAAATTCATCCTTCAGATCCATAAGAATGTTCAAGATCTGAGCCTGAATGGACACATCCAAAGCAGATACCGGCTCATCCGCTATGATAAATTTAGGCTCGACCGCCAACGCCCGGGCTATGCCGATGCGCTGACGCTGACCACCGGAAAACTGATGCGGATACCGGTTGGCTTGCTCAGAGCTGAGTCCAACACGCTCCAACAGATGGATCGCCTTCTCCTGCGCCTCCGCCTTGCTGCTGCACAGCTTGTGGAACAGCATCGGATCTGTGAGGATCTCCATGATCTTCTGCCGGGGATTCAGGGAGGCATAGGGATCCTGAAAGATCATCTGCATCTCCCGACGGATGGGGCGCATCTCCTGCGGCTTGAGCCGGGTGATATCGCGTCCGTCGAATATGATCTTGCCGGACTTTGGCTCGATCAGCTTGATGATGGTGCGGGCCGTGGTAGACTTTCCACATCCGGACTCTCCCACCAGGCTGAACACCTCGCCCTGCTCCACATCAAAGCTGACATTGTTGACCGCATGGACCACCCGATTTTCCAGTGAAAAATGGCCGTTTTTGAATTTTACCTTATCCAGAAAATCCTTGGTCAGATTGAACTCCTGCACCAAATTCTCCACCTGAAGAATCTTACTCATGGCTCTCGCCTCCTGTCAGCGGAAAGTGGCAAGCCGCACAATGCCCCGGACTCACCTCATGGTTTTCAGGCGTCACGGTACGGCAAATATCCTGGCAGTATTTGCATCTGGGAGCGAAGTAACATCCTTGGGGCAGATCCAGCATACTGGGGACCATACCCGGAATGGACTCCAGGCGTTTTTGCTCCTCTCCCATTCTGGGGATGGAATTAAGAAGTCCCTCAGTATACGGATGGCTGGGACGGTGGATCACGTCATCCCGGGAGCCGCTTTCCACGATTTTGCCGCAGTACATCACGATGATACGATCCGCCATCTGGGAAACCACCGCCAAGTCATGGGTGATCAGAATGAGAGAAGCGCCCTGCTCCTTCACCAACTTATCCATGAGCTTGAGGATCTGCGCCTGTATGGTCACATCCAGGGCGGTGGTAGGCTCATCGGCGATGATGAGCTTCGGATTGGCAGCCAGAGCGATCGCAATGATGACCCGCTGCCGCATACCGCCAGAAAACTGATGGGGGTAGGATTTCAGCCGATCCTCAGGATTGGGGATACCCACCATATGCAGCAATTCCACACAGCGCGCATGCTTTTCCTGCTTGGTCATCTGCTTCTGGTGGAGGTCCAGCATCTCGGTAATCTGTTTCTCAATGGTATAGAGCGGATTTAGGGAGGTCATCGGATCCTGGAACACCATGGAGATCGCCTTGCCTCTGATTTTCATCATTTCCCGTTCGCTCTTTTTGCTGATGTCCTCGCCTTGGAAAAGAATTTTCTCCGATTCCACCACACCGGGCGGCTCGATCAATTTCAGAATGGAAAAGCTGCTAACGGATTTGCCGCTGCCCGACTCGCCCACGATGCCCAGCACCTGTCCCTCATCCAGGGAAAAGCTAATGCCGTCCACCGCCTTGACTACACCGCGGAAAGTGTGGAAATAGGTTCGCAGGTTTTCCACCTGCAGCAGTGTTTCGCTCATCTCGCTCCCCCCTTACTTCAGCTTAGGATTGAACTCATCGCGCAGGAAATCTCCCAAAAGATTGATTCCAAACACGATCAGCATGATGTAGAGACCCGGCATCACCGCGATCCACCAGTATCCGCTGAACAGCACGTCGAAGCCGTTCTTGACCAGCATGCCCAGAGAGGGTTCCGTGACCGGAACGCCTGCGCCCAGAAAGCTCAGCGTGGCTTCCGCCAGAATAAGGCCGCCCACCTTCATCGTGGAAATAACGATGACGGTTGTCATTACGTTGGGCAGCACATGCTTGGCGATGATCAGGATATTGGGGATACCGATGACTCTGGCTGCATCTACATATTCCATCTGCTTCACCGTCAGCACCTCGGCGCGGACGGTACGGACGTATGTGACACATCCGATGATCGTAAATACGACCAGCAGCTTGCTTACACCCCGTCCAAACATGGTCATGATGAAGAGGGCCACGAGGATATCGGGAAAAGAGAGCAGGATATCTGCCAAACGCATGATGACAGCGTCTACTCTCCCGCCAAAATAGCCCGAAATCAGTCCCAGCGTGATACCTACGGCGCAGGCCAGCAGCGTACCTACAACGCCGATAAAGAGGGAGATACGGCTTCCGTAAATAAGAGAGCTGAAAATATCCCGTCCCTGACTGTCGGTACCGAAAATAAACCGGGCGTCACCTCCCGCCTCCCATGCAGGCGGTTTGTAGGAATCTGTGAGGGAAAGAGAGGCTACATCATAGGGGTTCTGCGGAGCAAACAACGGCCCGAAAAGGGCAATGAACAGTACCAGTACCACGATCACCGTACCGACGATAGCGGACGGACTGCGCTTGTAATTATGAAAGAACTCAGACTCAGCAATGCGCCGGAACAAGCTCTTGTTGGGGGTCGCGCCCCTTTTTTTCATTTCATCCATAGCGCATCACCTGAATTGGATTCTCGGGTCGATGACTGTATACAGAAGGTCGACCACAAAATTGATAAACACAAACAACACCGTAGTCAGGATCAGATAGGCCACAATGACCGGCCGATCCACCGAGTTAATGGAGTCAATGAGAAGCTTGCCGAGTCCCGGCCAGGAGAAGATGGTCTCCGTCACCGTCGTAAAGGCGATAAGGGAACCAATTTCCATACCGAACACCGTAATAACCGGGATCAAGGCATTTTTCAGGGCGTGTCCAAAGAGAACCTTCCGGGTAGACACACCTTTGGCTCGGGCAAATTTGATATAATCCTGCCGCATATTCTCCATTACACCGGCGCGGGTAAGGCGCACCAGAGACGCGATGTTGGTCACAGACAGCGTAAAGGCCGGCAGGATGATGTACTTAAGTCCACCGGGCGCAAACAGGCTGAAATTCATCCCCAGAAACGGCGCGGTCGCGCCCCGTCCCGAGGTGGGGAACCAGTGCAGCTTCAGAGAGAAGATGTAGATCAGCATGATGCCAATGAAGAAGGATGGCAGGGAAATGCCCAGAATGGAGCCTCCCATCACCAATGTGCTGGATTTTCGTTTGGGAAAAGCGCCCGCATACACGCCCAGCGGGATAGAGATAACGAGCGCCAGCACGACTGATACAAAAACCAGCTCCAGCGTAGCAGGTACCCGCTGGGCAATCAGAGAGAGCACGTCCACCTTATAGATATAGGACTTGCCGAAGTCCCCCTTGAACGCATTGGTAACAAACGATACATATTGCTCCAGGATCGGTCTGTTGAGCCCCAGTTCTTCTCGAACCTGCTCGCGAACCTCAGGCGGAGCCTTGGGCGAGACCAGCATATTGACGGGATCGCCAATAAAGTTGGCCAGAACAAATACCAGAATGGACACAATGAAAAGTGTAACTAGCATTTGCGCCAGCCGCTTCAGGAAATACTTGAACACGGTAACACCTCATTTACGGGCTTACACCCTTTTGGCGGGAGGCAGAAGGGAAGATCCCCTTCTGCCTCCTCCCATTGACTGTTCTTATGTACGCTTAGAAGGTGAAGTCCCAAGCCAGAATATGGTCATCGCAACTGGGGGTGTACTGAATGCCGGCGCGCACGCCGAAGATATTGTGCTTGAAGAACAGGGGGATGTAGGCGGCCTCGTCCCGGGCGATCTGATCCACCTGCTCCACCAGCGCTGCACGCTTGGCCTGATCGGGCTCAACAGATGCCTGATCCAGCAGCGCATCCACCTCGGCATTGCTGTAATGGCCCCGGTTGCCTTCGCCCATGCCGGGCTTGCCGTCGTAGGTATAGAGCATATCGTTGAAGATGACCATGCCCTCGCCGGAGCTGTCGCCCCAGCCCGCCATGAAGAAGGAGGACTGGAGGTTCTCTGCGCTTGTCTTCTCATAGAAGGAGGCGCGAGGCAGCAGGTTCACCTCGACCTGGATGCCCACCTTCTCCAGATAGCTGGCAATGGCCTGAGACACCTGATCGGCGTTCACGTCACTGTCGTTGCGGGCATCGATGCGGAGATAGAAGCCATCGGGATAGCCAGCCTCCGCCAAAAGCTGCTTGGCAAGCTCGGGATCGTAGGCGGGACGCTCTGCGTCGGCATTATATCCCACACAGATGCTGGGCATATAGGAGTTGGCCACGGTGGCGTAGCCGTTCATGACGGTATCGATGATCGTCTGAATGTCAATGGCGTGGTAGATAGCCTGACGAACCTTCACATTGAGGAGCGGGTTGGGATCGTCGGTGCCGGCAGAGCCATGCTCATTGAGCTGATCAAAGCCCATGTAGTTGCAGGACAGGCTGGGATTGGTAATGACCTGGACGTTGGGGTCGTTCTCCAGGCGGTTCACGTCCATCACAGGGATGTTGGAGATAAAGTCCACCTCTCCGTTGATGAGAGCGGTGGTGCGGGTAGCTGCATTGGCGATCACGCGGAACTCCACGGTCTCTGCATCAGGCAGCTCGCCCCAATACTCGTCGTTGCGGACCAGCTTGATATAGGATTCCTTTACATGCTCCACCAGACGATACCGGCCGGTACCCACGGGGTTCGCGGCGATCTCCTCGCTGGTAAGTCCCTCACAGGTCTCCTTGTCAAGCATCATGATATGGACCAGGCTGCCGTCAAACACGGGATAGGGGATCTTGGTCACCAGCTGCACGGTGTAATCATCCACCTTCTTGACCTCCTGAAGACGCATGAGGTACACGCCCATCTCCAGAGTAGGATCGTTGAGGATGCGCTCAAAGCTGAAGACCACGTCATCGGCATTGAAGTCGTTTCCGTTGGAGAACTTCACGCCATGGCGGAGCTTGAACTCCCACGTCACGCCGTCATCCAGAACAGTCCAGCTCTCTGCCAGACCGGGCTTCCTGCTCAGATCTGCATTATAGTCCACCAGAGCGTCGTACAGGTGAGACGCCATCTGCATCTCGATGCCGCTGTCCTTTACCGCGGGGTCCAGCGAGACAACATCATTCAGCACCGCGATGGTCAGGCTCTTTTTGCCGTCATCAGAGGGGTTGCTCTGCTGCGATTTGTCTGCCCCACAGCCGGTCAAGGCCACCGAGAGACACAGAGCTACGGACAGGAACATTGCGATGGTTCTCTTTTTCATAGCTGTTTCTCCTTTAAAAAATTTCTTATCTCACAAGGTGCGTCGTTTACAGGTATCACTGAAGCGACAGACCGTTGATCGCCTTTTCCATCTGCTCCAGAGCCTTTGTCAGGGTACACCTGGGGCAGGCCACGTTCATGCGCAGGAAGGCCTCTCCCTGCTCGCCGAACTCATAGCCGGCGCAGAACGCCACCTTGGCCTCGTTGATCATGAAGTGCTCCAGGGCCATGCCCCGGTAGGGCAGCTGGGAGCAGTCCAGCCAGACCAGATACGTACCCTCGGAGGGGATCATGCGGATCTGGGGAATGCGCTCCCGCAGGAACTGCTCCAGATACGCCTTGTTGTCGGAGACGTAGGCGATGGCCTGATCCAGCCACTCCTCGCCGTCGTTGTAGGCGGCTATGAGGGCTGCCATGCCGAAGATGTTGTCCAGCCGTGTCTGGGCAATGGACATCTCCTCGTTGAACTTGCACCGCAGGTCGTCGTCTGCCAGCACGAGAGTGGCCATACCCAGTCCGCCCAGATTGAAGCCCTTGTTGGAGGAGTAGCAGACCATGGAATGGCGCAGTACCTCCTCGCCCAGCAGGCCAAAGGTGGTGTGAGGATGCTCCGGCGGCACGAAGTCGCAGTGGATCTCGTCCACCAGCATGAAGATGTTGTGCCGCAGACAGATCTCCGCCACGCCCTCCAGCTCCTGACGGGTCCATACCCGGCCGGTGGGGTTATGGGGGCTGGAGAGCACCAGTACCTTCACGCCGGAGGCAGCCTTGGCCTCCATATCGGCGAAGTCGAAGGTGTAGCGTCCATCCTTCCAGACCAGCGGCGTCTCTACCAGCTTCCGGCCGCCCCGGGTGACCATGTCAAACAGCGGGTCGTAGTTGGGCATGGGTACCATGACCCTGTCGCCGGGCTTGGTGAGGATGCGCAGCACCACGTTCATGGCGTAGATCACGCCGGGAGGTGCAAAGGCCAGATGCTCATAGTTGACCTCAAAGCCGTGGCGCTTTTTCAGCCAGCCCATCACCGCGTCATAATAGGGCTGCTGGCGCACGCCGTAGCCGTAAACCGGGTGGGCGGCGCGCTTCTGTACGGCCTCTACGATGCAGGGGGCGCAGGCAAAATCCATGTCCGCCACCCACATGGGGATCACATCGTCCCGGCCGAAATAATCCATATCGCAGTCCCACTTAAAGGAGAAGGTATTTCTGCGATTGATGGGGGTATCAAAATCGTATCTCATGCAGCGCCACCAACCATTGCAACGACGACCCACAGAATCATGGACACTGCCGCCGCCAGCAGCGCATAGGGGAGCTGGGTGCGGACGTGGTCAATGTGGTCGCAGGCGGCGCCCAGAGAGGAGAGCACCGTGGTGTCGGAAACGGGGGAGCAATGGTCGCCGAACAGACCGCCGCTGACAACGGCGCCCACAGCGGCGTAGACCAGGGTACCCAGCTGACCGCCGGTGAAGGAGTAAGCCATGGGAACAGCGATGGGAATGCAGATGGCGAAAGTGCCCCAGGAGGAGCCAGTGAAGAAAGAGATCACGGCGCCCGCGATGAAGGTCACAGACAGGAACAGGGCGGGGGTCATCCAGCTCTCGCAGACACCCAGCAGGAAGTCGGCTGCGCCCATGGACTTGGTGATGGTGTTGATGCAGTAGGCCAGGGCCAGGATCAGCGTGGCGGACATGACACTCTTCATGCCCTGCACGGCGGTGTTCACCAGATCGGTCACGCTCTTGAACACCTTACGGATGCTCAGCTCAATGGCCATGTAGATCACGGTGATGATGAAGCACTCCAGGATCTTCACGCCGCCCTTGGCGATGTACGTCCAGATGGCGGTGGCTACCAGGATAAAGATGGGGACCAGGAAGTCCAGCATGACGTTGGGCTTCACCTCGCTGTCGTTGCCCTTCTGCAGCTCCTCCAGCTCGGTGCCCATCATGGGGACGGCGCCGTCACGCAGCAGCTTGCCGGTGGTGCGGGCGCGCTGCTCCGCCTTGCGCATAGGCCCGAAGTCGGGGAAGATCTCCAGTGCGGAGAGCAGCGTGATGAGCACCATCAGAATCGCGTAGAAGTTAAAGGGGATGGCGCTGATGTAGACGCTTACGCCCTGCTCATTGGATGTCACAGGGCCGCCCAGATCCGCCACCAGACCGGCCACGTAGGCGCCCCATGCCATAAAGGGCATCAGGGTGCACACGGAGGCGCAGGTGGAGTCGAGGATGAAGGCCAGCTTCTCTCTGGGCACGCGCATCTCATCCGTCAGGGGACGCATGACCACGCCGCGCAGCAGGGGGCTCATGTAGTCGTCGATGGTGAACAGACCGATGAACCAGGTGGCCAGCTTCACGCTGCGGGGGGATTTCACCTTTCCGGCGATCATCTCCGCGAACGCCTTGACCACGCCCGCCTTCATGAAGAACGCGATCATAATGCCGATGAATACCTGGATCAGCAGGATCCAGATGAAGTCCTCGTTGCCCAGAGCCTCCTTCGCCAGAGCGGAGAAGCCGAAGGCGGGGTCATGCCCCAGCAGCAAAACGCCGGAGAGACAGCCCATGAACAGGGCAAAGACCGCGTCCTTCTTCCAAAATGCCAGCAGCAGGGTAAGCGCAAGGGGAATCAATGACAAGATACCGTAGTTTGCAGCTTCCAATACAAATACCTCCTTAAGAATAGAATGCGGGGGTGACCTTGAGCCTCCCTTCTGATAACTTTGTTACATTCCTGATTATAATTTATCACACCGCCCTTGTCAATCCCGCATAAGTGCCAAGAAGTCTGATAAATTTTTGTCTAAATCGCTGTCTTGAAGGCTCTTTTCGCCTCGCCCTGCAAAAAAAAAGTTATATCCCCGCCGCTTTCCAGCATATTAGGTGTTGATTTATCCATTTATCTTTGATATACTGATTTTCAGCAGCGCCATGTAACAGTTTTTTATCAGGCAAGGATTATTGTTGAGAAAGTAGGGATACAGTGAGCAACTACGCCAGTCTTGAGCGATACATTCCCTTGGTGAAATTCATGGGGGAGATCTGCGGGAAGAATTATGAGATCATCCTCCACGACGTTTCCACGCCGGAGCGCTCGGTGATTGCCGCCTGCAACGAGCATCTCAGCGGCCGCCGCGTGGGTGACCCCATGACGGAGTTGGCCAAGGAACTGCTGCGAACCGGAGCCTATAAGGAGCACGACTATGTGGCCAACTATGAGGGCCGTACCCGGGGAGGCAAGCGTTTTGTCTCTTCCACCTATTTCATTAAGGAAAAGGGCCAGTTGGTGGGACTGATTTGCGTGAACCACGATGTGGAGGATATTTTGGTGCTCTCGGAGCATCTCTCCAACCTGCTCCATTCCTTTTCTCTTCCGCAAGAGGAGGAGAGCTCCGCCTATACCGAAGACCTGGACGATTCCATCCCGGAGCTGTCCAGCAATCTGATCCACTCCACCATCCTCGGCTATGGTATTCCCTCCAATGCCATGCATACCGCCGACAAGCTGGAGATACTCCGCTCTCTGGAAGCGCAGGGGGTATTCCAGACCAAGGGCTCCGTCGGGCAGGTCGCCGGGGAGCTGCACATCTCCGAACCCACGGTCTACCGCTACCTGCGGCGTATCCGCAGCGAAACGTCATGACCTTCCGCCGCGGTGCTTTACCCGCAAGCGGGACGCTCTGACGTCTCGACGTGTAAAGCGACCGGCCAAGCACATCCAATTTAACAGCAGCTATTGGCGGATCCCAGACATTTTGCCCAATACTTCCCGATCCCCATGTCTCTGCATTTATTATGATTACGCTTCTGATAAAGGAGGGCTCAAGCATGAAATTTTACATTCTTTGTGACATTGAAGGTGTGGCGTCTTTGGCCTGCTGGGACGAGGCTCGTTCGGCTAACGCCTGCTATGCGCCTATGGCGCGGGAAATGGCGTTAGAGGCCGCCGCCGCGGCCCGCGGCCTTTTCTCCGGCGGAGCCGATGAGGTCGTCATAGAGGATATGCACGGAGATGGCTGCAACATCGACTGCGCCCTGCTCCCCAGAGACGCCCGTCTCCTTCGGGGGATCACCCACGATATTGTGGGCCTTACCGGTATTTTTGACGAGAGCTATGACGGTGTGCTGATGGTCGGCTTTCACGATGCCGCCTCTGCCCCCGGAAATCCCACGTCCCACACGATGGTAAGCTCCCGCATTTTCCGCCTTACGGTCAATGGCGCGCTGTGGGGAGAATTCGAGATGTACGCCCATGCCGCCGCTTACCGGGGCGTTCCCACCCTATTCGCCAGCGGCGACGAGGGGATGTGCGCGGCTGCGGCGCGCACCGTACCCGGCCTGCTGACCGTACCGACCAAATCCGGCCACGGCTACGGCGTTCTGACAAAGACCCCGGAGCTTGTCCGCGAAGAGATCGAAGGCATGATGGCCAAGGCTGTGGCGGCGGCAAAAACAGCCACAGCTCCGGCGCTTCCCGATCACTTCCACGTGGAGATCACCTATGTACATCATTATGACGCCTATGGATGCTCCCACTATCCCGGCGCCAGCCTCATCTCTCCCACCACCGTGGCCTTTGATGCCGATGATTACGGTGATGTGCTGCGCTTTTTCTACTTTGTGATCTAAGAAACGGAGGTATATGCTATGGCTGTTATTGCCTATCAATACCGCGGTGAGCTGGTGGATCAGATCCACCGGGGACATATCGCGGTAACGGATCACACAGGCCGGATACTTTGGAAGCTCGGTGATCCGGAACGTCTTACGTTTGCCCGCTCTTCCGCCAAGCCCCTTCAGGCAATTCCCGTGGCAGAGAGCGGTGCGCTGGAGCATTATGGCATTACCCCGCAGGAGCTGGCCGTCATCTGCTCCTCCCATAACGGGGAGCCCTTTCATGTAAAGGCCGTGGAGAGCATTCTGCACAAGGCAGGGCTCTCCCCCGATCAGCTATGCTGCGGGGCAGAATACCCCATGTATGTCCCTGCCGAGGACGCCTTGAAGATTGCCGGTATTCCCCGGGCGCCCATCTACTGCGACTGCTCCGGAAAGCACGCCGGTATGCTCATTACCGCCCGCCATTTCGGGGAGTCTTTGGAGAACTATACTGCATTGGAGCACCCTGTTCAGCAGCGTATCCTCTCAGTGTTCGCTGAAATGTGCGGCGTAGAGACCTCCGAAGTCCAGTTGGCCGTGGACGGCTGCGGCGTTCCTGTTCACGCGCTGCCCCTTTACCGGCTGGCACAGGGCTACGCCCGTATGTCTCTCCCCACGCTTTTCGCCCCCACCCGGGCCACTGTCATCCGGCGCATCACGTCCGCCATGACAGCACATCCGGAAATGGTGGCAGGGACCGATCGCGTCTGCACGCAGCTGATGGCCGCCTTCGGCGACCGCATCTTCTGCAAATCGGGTGCCAGCGCATTCTATGCCGTGGGCATCAAAGATAAGGGGATCGGCATTGCCCTCAAAATGGAGGACGGCGCCTCCTCCATCGTCCCGTATGCCATCCTCTCGGTTCTCACCCAGCTCGGCGTCATCACGCCGGAGGAAGCCTGTTCTCTGCCCCGCTATCACGACAAAAACCTTTACAACAACCATCACGCCGTTGTGGGCCGCACGGAGCTGGCCTTTCAACTGGAGCCGTTCTGCTAACGGCAAGGACTGCACGCAAAAACAGAGCGCATCTGTCCTCTTGCCAGAAAGCAGCATAAACAAAGCCACCCGCTTGGCAGGTGGTTTTGTTTATGCCGGCATGGCACTCCGGATAAAGCGTTTTCCCGATTTCCGGGCATAGGTCGAATGGTATGCTCTTGCGAAGGCGCACAGCTTCGCGGTCATACTCTCATGTGATTCAATCATTGTTATACCTTATATAAATACAAAAATCCCGTCTGTTCAAAGAATGTGACTTCTTGAAACAGGCGGGATGTATGATTTCTGCAACTTATCGGACTGCTGTGCGCAGCACGACAAGCGGTGACACCGCAGATGCTTCCGCCCGGCGAGAGACGGGCGAATGATACGCGAAGACCGAGATAATTCTTTGTAAGCCGATCAATGGGCGTTGGCAAAGCCTTACAACCCCAACAACTGGGCAAACCGCGTATTCCGCCCCTTCATGCAGCGGCTTCATCGGGAGCATCCCCGACATACCAGAGCTTTCACCCCACGAGCTGCGTCATACCAGAGCCACTCTTTGGATCGCACAAGGCATTGATCCCTACATGGTAGCACGACTGCTGAGACACAGCGGCCTGAAGATGCTCACCAGGATATATGACCACACCAGCACTGAGATACTTCGCAAAGCGCTCTTGGGAGCCAGACCTGCCGCAGAATCAAAAAGGGAGAGTTATAAAAGGCAACTCAATAAGGGATTTATAATCCTGTAAAATATCGGCATAGTCGTAACCCTCGGATATGCCGTTTTTACGTTACTTGGAATATGATTGCGTCGCCTTTGTACTTCTCGTTTGAGAGGATGGAGCGAAAAGACTCCGGCCCTTTTTATTTTCAAAGAAGGAGTTGGATTTGCTTGACGCGATACTTTATGAAGTTCACACCCCTGTTCGCCGCGGAGGTGCAGATGATGACGCCGCCCCGTCATCAGCCTCGCGGCAGCGGACGCATCCGCAGCAGCTTTCGCTACAGTGCCGACGATGTACGCTGCAAAGACTGCACGAGATACGACAGCGGACACCTCTGTCACCTGAATGAATGCATCTGGCTGATAGCGGAGCACACATTGCCCCTTCACTTCTGATTCAGAAGCCAGGCTGTCATATCCCCCAAGGTCTCCTCAATCGGGCGCGGCTGATATGCAAAGCGTTCCGACGCAGCAGCATGACTGAATTGCCCGTTTGAGGCAAGGACGGAAACGGAATACGGGGTGAAGAACAGCGGCTTTCGCTCCCTCAGGCTTCGACGTTCATAGTATGGAGCCGCCAGCCTTGCAAGCCCCAGTGGCAGGCAGATGGACCGATACTTCAGCTTTGCAGCCTTTCCCACCAGCTGAAGCATCCTGCGAATCGTGACATAGCAGCCGGACAAAATGTAGCCTTTGCCGGGCTCTCCACTTTCGGAACAGGCGAGAATACCTCTTGCCACATCCCGCACATCTACAAAGTCATATCCGCCGCGAACGGCAAAGGGCAGCTTTCCAGAAAGGAAAGATTTCGCCATAGAGGTGAAGCTCCCGCCCTGCAAATCGCCCGGTCCGATGATGCCGGAGGGGAATACAATGCTGGCATTCAACCCGCGCTCCGCTGCATCGAATACCAGCTCGGTTGCAGCTGCCTTGCTCTTGGCGTAATCTCCGTCCACAAGCCCCGGAGAGAATTCGCAATCCTCCGAAATGATGCAGCCCTTTGACTTTTCCGGTATGGCATGGACGGAGCTGACATAGACCATTTTGCCCACATCATGCTCCATACATTGCCGGAGAACCTTCCATGTCCCGCCTACATTGACCTGATAGAGCCTCGGACCGGGTCTGGATGCGACGGAGACAATACCAGCACAGTGAATCACACAGGTACGGCTGTCGGCATCCGCGAAGAAGTCTGACAGTGAGCTTTTATCGCACACATCACCAATGACGGTGCGTACCTCCTTCGGGAGTAAATCGGTATAGGGGTCATCATGCAGCACAAGCGCATGCACCTGCGCCTTGCGGCGTACCAGCTCCTCCGCAACAGCCCTGCCGAGGAAGCCGGTAGCGCCTGTAACAAGATATTTATCAAACATTCAAAGAGCCTCCCCTCAAATAAGTACACAAGTGTTGATTATCTTTCACAAGTACAGTATACTTGAGAGGAAAGACAGAAACAATCAGCACTTGCCATACGGCTGAAAGAAAAGCAACATTACCTGTTGAAGTGTTGCTTTTCTTTGTAAACTTTTTTTGGAGAGGTTCTATATGGAGAAGATGGACGCAAGGAAACGCTATACGCAAATGGTGCTCAAGCAGTCTTTTCTGAAGCTGCTGAAGGAAAAACCTGTAAACAAAATTACGGTGAAGGAGGTTTGTGCCCTGGCACAGCTTAACCGTGCCACCTTCTATGCCCATTACAGCGATTGCTTTGCCCTGATGGAGAGCATTGAGAATGAGCTCATCGATGCATTTGAGGAATCCCTTCGCTATGTCAATTCGTTTGACGTGACGGCTCTGATCGAAGCGATCTACGATATGGTCGATCAGAATCAGGCAGCCTGCCGGGTTCTGATTCTGGGGAATACAAACTCAACCGTCCTCTTGCGGATGATTGCCCTGGCCAAGAAGGACAGTATTGCCTATTGGCGGAAGGAGCTGCCCAATGCCAGTGAGACAGAGCTTGAGATGATGTATACCCATCTGTCAAACGGTTTGATGCACGTCGTCGTGGAGGGTTACGACAAGTACAGCAAGGAGGAAATGATCCGTTTTGTCAACCGTGTAGTAAAAGCCAGCCTTTCTCTGTTCCAATCGCCTCAAAGATTTCTTGCTTAAAAACGTCCGCCCGTTTCTGCCCTTGAGGCGTGGAGAGGGCTTTCGTTCATTTTCCGGGCTGGTCTCGTTGCACTTTTGTGACACTTTCCCCGCACTTTCGCGGGGGAATTTCAATGCAGCTTCTGGTATGCTACAGACAAGGTTGAAACTCAACCAAAAATACTTCAAAAAGGAGCGTAACATACCATGAAAAAGAAAACGATTTTGAGCTTTGCACTGGCACTGGCATTGATGGTATCGGCCATCGGCACGGCAACCTCCGCCTTTGCCGCCACATCCGCACCAATGGAGCCTGTTACTAAAATTGCCACCGAGAATGAGGACGCCATCTGGGAGCAGATCGAGGCGGTGGAAGAGAAGAGCGATGCCATCTTCCAGAGAAACGCGGCGCTGTGGGAAAAGCTGGACGAAATCTGCAACGCCCTGCCCGACGACTACGACTTCACAAACTTTGACGAGGCGGCATTTATCCGCAGCACCAACGCTCTGACGGATGCGGAGAAGGAAACGCTTCTGGCGGACATCAAGGAGCTGAACGGCCTTGATGCTGAGATGGAGGCGCTGTATGAGAAACTGCCCGACTGCGACAATATGCCGCTTTACGAGAAGGCGCTGGAAAAGGCCGATCCCAAGGTGCTGGACGAGATCGACACCCTGGAGCAGGAGTATGACCGCGTCTGTGAAAAGCACGCCGACCTGTGGGACAAGGTAGATGAAGCATACTTCGATCTGCCGGACGATTATAACTTCGAAAACTATGAAGAGGCCGCCTTCATCCGCAGCCTGAGCTTCCTGACCGACTCGGAAAAGGATGCACTGATCGCTGACTACAGCCGTCTTATGGAGATCGACAGCCGGCTGTGCGAACTGTACAATTCTATCTGGGGCAACACCGGCTGCGAAAGCGGCATCTGCCCCCTTTGACGGAAAGGAGATATTCTGATAGTATAAAATCAACATCGTGCCGATGCTGCGCCCACGCGCAGCATTTGGCGCTGCTTTCAAGGAGGTCACTATGGGACATTCCATCTATTTGGCGGACGATGAAAAGAGCATACGAGAACTGCTGCACAGCTTCCTCGCAAGCGACGGATATACCGTGCGCTCCTTTGAAAGCGGCGATGCGCTGCTGGAGGCATTTCGCCAAGAGCCTGCGGAGCTTGTAATACTGGACATTATGATGCCCGGCACGGACGGACTTACCGTGTGCCGGGAGCTTCGCTCTGTTTCCGATATTCCCATCATCCTGCTTACGGCCAAGGACAGCGAGCTGGACTACGTCATGGGCATCAGTCAGGGCAGTGACGATTACCTCACCAAGCCCTTTCGCCCCACCATACTGCTCATGAAGGTGAGAGCCCTGCTGCGCCGGGTGGAGATGGACAGGGGGAAAACAGCGGCGGCAGTAGATGAATTGCGCTATGGAGATCTCCGCTATTCCGCCACGGGAAATGCCGTCCTTTGCGGGAATACACCTGTTGCGCTGACCCAAACCGAGCTGCGGCTGCTCAGCTATATGCTGAAGCAGCCGGAGAAAGCCTATTCCCGCGAGGAGTTACTTAATGCAGTATGGGGCTTCGACTCGGAGGTGGAGACCCGCGTGACCGATGAAACACTGCGCCGTATTCGGAAAAAGCTGCTGCAAGCGGGCAGCACTGTCAGCGTAAGCACCATATGGGGCTTTGGGTATAAGCTAAAGGAGGCGGAGCGCACATGAAGAACATCAAGCTGCGGATCGTGTATCTGATCCTCGGTGCGGCACTGCTGCTCTTTGCCCTTTTCATGCTGGCGGTGAACGTAGTGATCCCCGCCCACTTTGTAAGCGAGGCGGAAAAGGCGCTGCGCAACGAGGCGCAGTATGAGAATCGCACCATTCCTTACACCTATGAGGGCGAGGTGTATGATGACGATTGGGACGACGGGGCGGAGGAGCATTTCTTCACGCCCAGCATTGTGTTTCTTGAGCTGGAGAACGGCTACCAGCCCAACACATGGAGCCAGGACACCTATCGGCTGGAGAAAAAGCTGCTGGCGTATTGCAGTGAACGGTCTGTTGCGCCCAATCGATGCCACGACTTCAAGGCAGACAAGCACCACCTGATCTTCATGCCCGTGCAGGAGGACTACGGCAATTCGGAAAAACCGTATTCCTATATCATGTACATAGATATCGGGCCTATCACCCGCTATATCGTGACGCTGAACTGGGCGTTCTTTGGGGTGCTGCTGGCAATTTCCTCCGTCATGTGCCTGCTGGGGTTCCGGTTTGGCCGTGATATTGAGAAGGAGGCGGAGCGGCAGCAGACCTTCTTCCAGAATGCCTCCCACGAGCTGAAAACGCCGCTTATGGCGATACAGGGCTATGCGGAGGGCATACAGGCGGGCGTAATGGATGCGGGCGGCGCTGCGGAGGTGATCCTGGAGGAAAGCGACCGCATGACGGAGCTGGTGGAGGAGCTCTTGGACATCTCGAAAATCGATATGGGGCGGCAGCGGCTTACCCTTTCCGAAACGGATATTCGGGAACTGCTTTACGACGGCATACGCGTCGTTGAGCCGATAGCCGCCGGCGGCATCACCATCGTGCCGGACTTCCCTGAGGAGCCCGTTATGGTCAGCTGCGACGATACCCAGCTGCGCAGAGCAGTTACCAATATCCTATCTAACGGCGTACGCTATGCCCGCAGCGAGCTGCGCCTGACCTGCCGCGCGGACAAGCGGCACGTGACCATCCGGATACAGGATGACGGGGACGGCATCGCCGAGGAAAATATTCCCCACATCTTTGATCGCTTCTACATGGGGCGGAGCGGAAAATCCGGCATCGGCCTTGCCCTGACCAAGGAGATCATCCATCTGCATAGAGGGACGATCCGCGCGTATAACGGAGAGACCGGCGCCGTTTTCGAGATATCCATTCCGGTGAGCAGATAAGAAGATCACCGCACTGCCTTTGAGCACCTTTCTTGAAAAAAGGACGGACTTAGAAAAGACTTTTGTTAGTACTGGGTGGAGAGTTTCTTGTGATTTCCTCTTGTGCCGACATTGTTAGAATGGAGTACATCTATGGGCTGCAAATCAAAAAAATATCTGCATATTCATGACTGGAACTACTGGTGGGGCTATTACCGCTGCGGCAAGGACTGGGAGCCTTTCCACGGGGCTGAATTTTCTCTTACCGAGGACGAGGCGGGAGAGACATCTTTTTTCCACTTTGACTTTTATAACCTCCCCGTGCTTCGCCAGATGATCCGGGACGGTGAGTTTGTGGAGCCGGACAGTCCGGATCATCCGAGCTTTCTGGAGCAGGCGGAGCGGCTCAAAAACGGTGAACAGGACTGGTTCGTTGGGGCGCTGTACTATCCGCATTTTTCACCGGAGATGCATTTCTGCAACGCTTACGTCCGGAGCGGTGTCCCGCTGACACAGCTGGTTTCCCCGTCTGTACCGCCCTATTACGGGGTGATCTTTCTCCGGGAGGAGAACCCCCTCACTCCGGAGGTGCTGACACATTGGGTGGAGACACTGTCCCGGCCACTGTTCGGCCAACAGTTTTCCTGTACACTTGCGCAAGTTCCCAGCCGACAGGAGGCGATGGAGCAGTTTGAGAAGGAGATGCGGCTGATGCGATGAAATGTACGGTATCGTTTACCACTGATTCCCCGTTGAAAAGCAGTCGAGAGGGAGGCGTTATGGCGTAATCCCCCCGCCTTTAGGCATAGGGACATAAGCCACACGTTGTTCCCCTGTAAAAAGACTTTCGGGGATTGCGTTAGATATCGTTGAGTAATATAATGAATGAGACTTTTTGTGATAAGTTGTCTATATAGCGATAATACAAAATGCAACACAAGAAAAGAACGTATGCACTCGAACATGGTTTGCTGCCTCCTTTTAGAACGGTGTGGTAACTTCATCCCACCAGGATCCGCAAGCTATGACTTCTTTTTAATAGGGGCTCACACGTGAAGACCCGAAAGAGAGTGAAAACAGGCAATACATCACGAGAATGATCTTTAAGTCAAGAAAAATTGCATTTAGACAGATTTTTCTTGACTTAACGATTTTGCGAAGCTAAACTATACCCATGAGGTGATAGAAATGGAGCGTAAAATCGAAGAACAACTGCTTGCATGGAAGAATAAAACCGATGATCGGTTGCCGCTGATCGTCAACGGCGCCCGTCAGGTGGGCAAAACTTACATTCTCCGCAAATTTGGCGAGGAACAGTTTAAAAATGTGGTCTATATCAATTTGGAGACAAATCTGACGATTGCATCCTATTTTAATGACAATATTGCGCCGGAACGACTTTTGCGGTATCTTGAGGCGTCTACTGGTGAGAGGATCATTCCGGAAGAAACGTTGATCATTTTCGATGAGATCCAATCCAGTGAGCGTGCGTTGACAGCTCTAAAGTATTTCTGCGAGGAAACGCCGGAGTATCATATTGCAGCGGCAGGGAGTTTGCTGGGTGTGGCAATCAACCGCCAGCACTATTCGTTTCCTGTGGGCAAGGTGGAGACGCTTACGCTCTATCCGCTGGATTTTGAGGAGTACCTTGGGGCAAGAAGCCAGAAACTCCTTAGTGAAGAGATTCGCAGAGCCTACGAGAAAATGGAACCGCTGCCTGATGCACTGCATCAGAAGGCAATCGAACTGTATCGGGAATATCTGCTTATCGGCGGGATGCCGGCCTGTATCAACGCCTTTTTGAAAAACGGCAGTTTTCTGGATGTTCCACTGGTGCAGAATGAGATTTTGGATAACTACATTGCGGACATGGCGAAGTACGCCAGTAATACGGATAGCGTGAAGATCCGTGCCTGCTACAATTCCATTCCGGCGCAGTTGGCCAAAGACAATAAGAAATTCCAGTATAAGGTGGTGCAGAAGGGGGGGAGTGCCGCGCTATTTGGCGCTTCCATCGAATGGCTGAATCTTGCCGGTGTCGTGCTGAAATGCCAGCGCATCAATCAGGCCATTGAGCCGATCGCTGTTTATACTGATCTGTCAGCGTTCAAGCTCTATATGGGCGATGTGGGTCTGCTGACGATGAAATCCGGGCTTTCACAACAGACAGTGCTCTCCGGAGAGGGGAATACTTTCATGGGAGCTGTCACAGAAAACTATGTGGCACAGCAGCTTGCCGCCAAGGGCTATGATTTATACTATTGGGAGAGTAGCAGTACGGCAGAACTGGATTTTGTACTGCAAAAAGGCAATCAAATCGTCGGCGTAGAGGTCAAGAAAGGGGAGCATGTCCGTTCTCGTAGTCTCAGCGTCTTCGTGGACAGTTATAAGCCAGCTTACTCAGTCCGACTTTCGCTCAAGAATTTCGGGGAGAAAGATGGGCTAAAGTCTGTTCCGCTGTATGCGGCATTTTGTGTGTAAAAGCGGTCGAAAAACAGAAGACAAGATTACTTGAAAAAAGTAAATCTTGCCTTCTACATTTAGTTTTGAGACCTATCTCAAGTATTCCCGAGAAGATATATCGTGACAACGGCTTGTGCTTGATTTGCGATGCAAATTGCTATTGCTGACGGCCTTTGTCGGCCAAGGGGATGCGGACAGATTCTTGTCTGTGTGGCCGGACGAGGTTACTATCAGGAATGGGGCAAACCGGCACAGGAGCTGCGCCCCGGCGATGTAGTAAATATCCCTGTGGACGTCAAGCACTGGCACGGCGCTGCACCGGATAGCTGGTTCTCTCATCTGGCGGTAGAGGTTCCAGGGGACGAACCATCCAATGAATGGTTGGAAGCCGTGGACAACACAGCATATTTTAGGGCTACTGAATGGCTGGAACATCTGGAAATCTCGGAAAAATGACCAGTTCGCCGAGGTCAAAATCGTAGTCCAGAGCCCAACCGTATTCAGGTGCAAAAAGGAGACGCAGTTTGCGCTCCATATTTGCGGCAAAGAAGCCCATCGCAATTGAGGTCATGGAAGTATCGGGCAACCGAGTCATGACCCGGTCCAAGCTATATCGGCGCTTGACGACACCAAATGTTCCCTCAATCACGACGCGGTCGCAGCCATCCTGGTAGATCTGTTTGCTTTCCGCCTGCTTCTCCTCTGCCGACTTCCGTCCCAGCCTGGGACCTGAACCAGCGAGGTGCACCAAAGCCGATTTTCTCTGCCGGGATAAGCCCGGTCTGCCAGAATCGTCTTTGGGTAGAAGCCAAAGGTCTCTTTGTATTCCTCAACGACCTGCTTCAGACTTCTGCTCTCAGAGTAGTTGTTCCAGTCAGCCTTCATCAGGAAAGCGTAACCACTCACAAGACCTACTATGACCTTGGCACCAAACTCAGTTGGACATCCCGCTTTACCTCGCACAATAGGACGAACATGCGGCTGATCGATGCTGACGATGCGGTCTTCAATCTGATGACTCTTCCGCACATACATGTCCCACTGTTGGCGGCAGAGTTCCTGGATCACCAACAGCTTCCTGTATAGGTCATTCCCCAGCAGCGATAAGGACACGCCGTGGGCCACCATCTTCTCGATGTAGCCGATATCTCGCTGGATATATTGCAAATTCCCACGGAGCACCATCCGCGTTTCTCGTACAGTATGGGTACGCTTCTTGATGTATGCCAAATATCTTTTCCGAGCCTGTCAATCATTTTCTCTACCAGCTCCCGGGCGTGGTTCAGCAGCCCGGCGTCCGTCGGATAATGGATATCTGCCGGACAGCAGGTCGCGTCAAGAATCAGTGTTCCACGGTTCTCAGATTTTTCTGTCGGCTGTGCTGAGAGAGGGTCCTCACTGTCTTCCTGATTTACGGAATCATCTTCCTCGGGATTATCCGTGCTGGCAACTGCTTCTGGCGCAAAAACCAGATCGTTGATCGTTGAATCATCTCAGGAGAAATACGCTTCCTGAAATGTGTCATCATGGATGCGTCGAAAGGCGATTCCATGGTGTAGCACTCAAATCCGCAGAAGTACTGCAGATAGGGGTTCTCCTGGATATTTCGTCTGGTCTGTTCATCTGTGTAGCCTTCCTCGGCCTGGATGTACAGTGTCCCGAAGGCCAGACGAGATGGAATGGCCACTTGGCCCTCACTGCTTTTGAAATGTTCCTGATACTCCCGGTCAATCTCTTCCCAAGGGAACTTCTTGCTGAGGATTACCCACCGGTTATCCTCACGCAATGTGACCCCAAAGGGCATCTCCATCTTAAGCTGGTCATAAACTTCGTGCCGATACATCTTCATCACCTGCAAACTTTTTCTTTAGAACTCCTGAATCCTTTTGCAGATATTATACCATATTACCCTTGTTTTTCCCAGTGTTTTCAATGTTTCCGAGATTTTTTGCGCCGTTCAGTAAGCACTACTTAATCTCTTTGCCACCGAGAACCAAGTCGGAATGTGATGGCTGTCCGGCTTAATTGGGGTTTGATTTTTTAGCAAGGTTGGTACAAAAATTTACATGAAAGACCGCCGTAAATTCCATTTACATTTTCCGTGCACCATGATACTTTTAAAAAAACTCAGAAAGTTGAGCAAAATGCGGCAGAGAGCGTTACAGGACTTAACTGCCTGAGATAGATGAGGAAAAATATGTTTAGGAGGAGTTTTTATGCACGAAGAAAAGATTGCACTGGTCCGTCGGCAAATTGAAGCCTTGGCAGCAGCTGTGGCGTCACGCAATATCCGCCATGTGTGGGTTGTGGCTTGCGGTGGTTCGCTGGCTACCTTAGATCCTTTCCGATATATTTTGACTGCGGAAACGGATAAGGTTTCCGCTGCGGCGGTGAATGCGGCAGAGTTTGCCGCAGAGCTGCCCAAGGGACTGGGAGAGGATTGTCTGGTGGTTCTCAACTCTCAAAGCGGCACCACGGCAGAGACCGTCCGCGCGGCGCAACTGGCTAAGGAGCGCGGCGCTTTGACAGCTGCATATACTACGGCGCCTGAATCTCCTCTGGAGCAAGCTGTGGACTTCCCCATCTACTACTATGATGACCCGGTGAATCCCTATCCGCTGCTGCTATCCATCTTCCCGGAGGTCTATCAGACGGTGTTTGCTTTACTGGATGTGTGGGAAGGAACAAAGCGTTTGCCGATTATGGAAACGGCTATGGAGAATTTGGAGGAAGTGTGCGGGCGTGCGACGGCTAGTTTTAAGCCGGAAGCTCTGGAATTTGCCGCGAATCACCGCACGGAACCCATCATCTATACCGTTTCCGCCGGTTTAGATCGCTGCATTGCGTACATTCTCACCAACTGTTCCTTTATGGAGTCCGTATGGCGCCACTCATCTCCGCTCCACGCAGGCGAATTGTTCCATGGTGCCTGTGAAGCAATTGACAAAGAAACGGCAGTGGTTGCATTCCTGGGGATCGGGCCGTGGCGCAGTGTGGAGGAACGGGCGGTGAAGTTCCTTCAGCGGGTAACCGACAAGCTAACGGTGTTGGACGCCGCTGCCCTGGATTTGACGGGGATTCCGGCAGAGGTTCAGGATATCGTGGCCCCGCTGGTGCTGCATGCCATTGCTTCTGACTACTGTCTGAGGCTCTCTCAGCGGCTTGGACATCCCATGAGTTCCCGGCGCTATATGGGTATCATGAAATACTAATAGGAGGGGGCGTATGAAACTTCTCGGCTTGGGTGACAATGTGATGGATGCCTATCTTTTCCGCGGAGAACTGTATCCCGGCGGAAATGCTGCTAATGTGGCTGTACTGGCCAAACGGGCCGGTGCAGAAAAAAGCGGTTACATAGGGGTACTGGCAACAGACGCTGCCGGCGAACATTTCCGCACCGTATTGCAGGCGGAAAATGTGGACATTTCACGCCTGCGCCGGGGCGTAGGTCGTACAGCCTGCAACTACATTACACTGGATGATCAAGGCGACCGGGCTTTCTCGGGCAATAACGGACAGGAGACTGTGCAAAACCTGTACCGTCCAATTATTACCAGTGCAGATCGAATGTATGCGGCTACATTTGATGTGGTGCACTCTAGTATTCACAGCGGTCTGGACGATGCGCTGCCGGCGTTGAGCCACTGCGCAGACTTGTCTATGGACTTTTCCAGCGACGGTTTTACCCACGACAATGTGGCGCGTCTGGCGCCGCTGTTGCGTTTTGCTTTTTTTTCGGCCGGTGAACGCAGTGAGGAACAGGCTATGGAGTTTGCATCCTTTGCCGCAGAGTGCGGAGTGCCGGAAGTTATCTTCACCATGGGACTGCGCGGCGCCTGCGGGATCTCCCACGGAAAGAAGTGGCATGTGCCTGCCACACCGGTGGATGCGGTTGATGCCTTAGGCGCGGGAGACGGCTTTATTGCAGCTTTCCTGCGGGCCTTTTACGATAACGGCGCAGATGCGGCAGCAGCTGCTGCCGATGCGTCCGGATTTGCTGCGAAGTGTTGTCTTCATCACGGCGCCATGGGGCATCCCATTGCAATCGCAGAAAGCGGTCTATTTCCTGAAACCGGGGAGATCGGTACATAAAAATGATTCTGCTGGAGTTTAAAACGGCTGCCTTACCTGATTTGCTACGCTGCCCTGAACAGTTGCTTTAGACCGCTGCCCGTCAAGCCAATGTTATTTCGCTCCGCAATGCTGCATTTACGATAAAAAGCGCCCGAAAGCGTGAACCGTATCCCGTCAAGAGGACAGTGAAAAAATATAAAGTTTTCCCGGCCAGCAGCCATTCGCTGCTGGCCGCTTTTTATGCGGCGAGACCAAGTTCGTGCTATTCCATCGGCGTCAACACGCCCAGTTTACGCTGCACCCGTCTGGTGTTGTAATAATGGATATAGGTCTCAATCATCTGCACAAGCTCCCGCTTGCAGGTAAACCGTCTGCCGTAATAGCGTTCCCTCTTCAAAATGCCCCAGAAGCCCTCCATGGGGCCGTTATCAATGCAGTGCGCTACGCGGGACATACTCTGCGTCATTCCCACCTGCACGAGCTTGTTGTGGAAAGCGCGGTTGGTGTATTGGAATCCTCTGTCACTATACCATACCATGCTTATCGCAGGCTGTATGTGCTTCATAGGCAAACTGCCGTTCATGCTCGCCTTTCACAAACATACCGCACTCCGGATCGGTTGTGGACACCGTCTTTTCTTTCGTTCCGCCGCCTTTGGGCAAATCATGATCATCGTCATCTTCTATGGGCTTTTTTCCGAGCTTTTCCCGTTCCTGATTTACCTCTTGGTGAAGCTGTTCCGTGTAAACCTTTGCTGTCTTCGCCACTTTTTGTTTCTGGTATTTCTTTTTATTGGCGCTTGCTTTGATGTGCGTTCCGTCTATAAAAATTACACTGGGATCTACCATTCAGTTATTCAGAGCTTTATTTAGGATATGCTCAAAGATTTCGCTGCTCAATTCCGCCGGAAAGCGCTTGCAGAAGGCATAACTCACCGTGGCAAAGTGCGGAATATCATCCAGCAAGCCATAGCCCAGAAACCAACGGTATGCGAGGTTTACTTGGATTTCTCGGTATGTCTGCCGCAGGGAAGGGATGCCATACAAATGCTGAATAAGCACCATCTTGATCAGTACTACCGGATCCGTTCCCGGTCTTCCGTTGTCGTGACAATATAACGGCGACAGCTTTTCATACAGCCATTCATAATCCATTACTTTTTCTTTTTTTCGCAGAAGATGATCTCCGGGCACCAATGTATCCAGATCCGTTATTACTGGTTCTTTCCGTGCATCCTTTTTCCACTCTTCCACAAAAACACCCCCGTTTCCATTATTATACAGGAAACAAGGGCGTTTGAATAGTTTTTTGACAGACTGAAGCGGAGGTACATTTGAAAAATGTGCACCCGCAAATGGTTTTGATTGAGCAGCCGTTACTTTTGATTCGATAAATGTGTACTTGTTTCACACAGATCGGAGATGTTGAAGTGATTGCAGGGGAACATGGTACCGTCAGACATGTAGATTTCCGCTCTGCCATTGGATGCCATTTCCACGCGAATAATAAAGTTAGTATTGACAATGGCAGTTCCCAAATCAATGAATTTAGCCATGTTTCATTTACCTCCATTGGTTTCAAGTGAATGGTCACTGCATTTGCAGCGGCCATTCATTTCCTCACAGTGCCAGCACGAAGCCGACAAAGCCGGCCCATTTATTACTGACGGTCTTTATCGGCCGGTGTTATTTGGTGCGTAGACGAGCCTATCCATCGGAGAAGTCGGAGAAGGCTGCCATGTAGCAGCTGAGATTACACCTTTGCTTTACAACTCTCAGTTTTGCTGTCGTGGGTATTCGCTGGCTCAAAGTAGACAGAAATATCATAAAATGCTATTCTGAGCTCAGAAAAATGCGATTAAACTCAAACTGGATTCCATTATATTCTATTGACATTTTTGACAAATCTACATATAATAAAAATGGATAGAGGGCGTCATCCCTCTGGTGCGACTGGCACCTAAAATCCGAAATAGATGCCGGACTTTGGGCCGGAGCGTTGGCGGGTAACAGAAAAACCCGATATAGATGCAGTAGAATGGTCTTTGACCAGATGGAACTGAGCGTCGGCGGACGACAGAAAAACCAGTCATGAAGAGAAGGCGCGTGACACTGCGGTGTCGCAGTCTTCTCTTTTTTTGCTGTTTAAGGAATGATATCTTAATGACGAGAAAATATACAAAGGCTGAAGCAATCGGCATTGTTGTCCGATGCGCACAGACATACAAGCAGGAATTGGACGGAAAGAATTTGCTCTTTATCTGCACGGATAAGCATAAAAAGACGATCCCTATTGAACTATCGTTCTACGGAAATAATTACCTGCACTTAACTGGCCTGAAGGCACCTAAGAGCGAAAACGGGGATATTGCAGTCGAATTATTTGCAAATGATTTTTACCAGAAATGTTTGGATCATAAGCTGAGTCCAACGGATTTTGATTTTGCAGAAGATGGAACAACACACATGAAGTTGGATGTGCTGCTGACCGTTATCTCTAAAAACTTGCAGGCCAAGATGATTGGTAACTATGATTCCATTAAGCCACGCCTATACACAGAAAAGGTTGCTGGAAGCACGAACGCCTGTATCGGATTTGTTCTGGATCAGGATATGCAGCAATATGTACCGAATACCGTTGTGAAGGAAGATATCCGTGAGCTTACTGCAAAAACGTTGCGAGTGATTGCAGTATATAGGAAAGATCTTACTGCCCCGATATATGAAGAACTAACTTACAAGGCCAAAAAGATAGATTTTTCAACTATCGATTTTCCGGAACGATTTGGCTATTTGAAGCTCCAAACTACATAAAAGAAAATGAAAATGTATCACTGTTGATGTACTCTCATTTCCTTTTCCCTATTTGGCACAGTGTGTTTCTCCCTGTTACACTTCCCCAATGGGACCGTGGGGGATGGGGAACGGAGTGGTCACCGCGCCATATTCCGCGTGGCTGGGTTACTCAAAAGTGCTTGCAGCAGTTGGCTTTTTCTCCAATTTGTTGATTTTGTTCATCCGTGTCCGCAGGCAGGTCCCGTCCGTGCTCCAACAGAGAAAACCGTGGCGGGGATAAGGACAGCCGTTACACTCCCGAGAATGGCTGCAAACAGGCGTCGGCAGCGGCATCTGCTGAAAGCCGGGAATGTGCGGAAGAATAAGCCTGAACTGAATCGTGCTGTGAATTTCCATCACCTTTTCCCTCCTACAATAATGATTACGGTTGAAAGCCGGGTTTTACGGCGCACTTTAGTAAATGGCCGCTGCAAACGCAGCGGCCATTCGTATTCTCACAGTGCCGGCACGAAGCCGACAAAGCCGACTCTGTTTGCGGACGCACATTCTTCAATGTCATACGCACTGGCAAACTCGACCGGCTCAAGAGAACCGTCGGACAGGAGATACACCAGCGGGCAGGGCCTGATTTCCGTCTGGTTGTCGCCGAGGTAGTAGAGTGCGGCAACACCGTGGCAGGGAACCACGGCACGGATTTCGGCATCATCTTCAAGTTCTTTAGCAAGATTGAAGACACTGTGGAATTCGCGCCCATCCTTGGTGAGGATGGTGCAGCCATTGCGGGTGGGGGTGATGGCGGCAATCATGTCAATATTGAGCATGTCGCCATTGTCGTTGATCGTCAAAAACTGTTTCATATTTATTGTTCTCCTTACTTTTTGAAAAATCAGCTCCGGGGGCAGTTGTTCGATACTGCCCCGGAGCTATGCCGGTTATCCCCGGACTTTTTTAGCTGGGGCCAGCTTAATAGCCGGTCTTCGGCAGAGAGATACTCTGGAAACGGCGGACGGTCGTGACCCAAGGGGACTTGGCCGTCTGCCATTCGTTGAGGTACTTGCCGCCGACGTCCGCGCGATTGATGATCTGATAGCCATTGCTCACGGTGCCAAGCACCTGCACACGCATGGTAGGCTTCACAACAGAAGAGAAGCTGCTGGGGACAGTGCCAAACTCGAAGCGGACATCCGTAACATATTCGCCCTGGACCAGACCCAATGTAGCGGCATTCAGGCTCAGGGAGTAGTTGTTGGCAGTCAGCAGATTGCTGGCCAGCGTCCGGTAGTCATTCAAGTTGGTCTTGAAGGTGACCTTGTAGTAAAGCCGCTGGTTGTAGGTGCCGGTGGAAATGCTCATTGCGCGGGTCGCATCTGTGGGAATGCGATCATGCCAGAAGAAGCTGTTGAGGGCTACATTGGAGGTGTTGGCGATGCCGGAGAAATGATAGCTCATAGACTGGCCGGGCTGCACCTCGTAGTTGCCGGTCTTCTTGATGGTCACACCCAGCTTTGCGGGCTTGTTATAGGAGGAAAGCTTGATGATCTGATTGGGATACTCAATCTCAGCTTCCATCTTCTCGCCACTGAGCTGATAATATTTCGGAGCGGACACTTCCGTGACATAGTACCGACCCAACGGCAGCGGCCCGGAAGCAGCAACACCGCGTGCGTCCGTCACAATATAGCCGACCACGGAACCGGATCTGGCCTGCGAGATCTCAAACACGGCACCTTCCAGAGCAGTACCTGCATGCTGACCGGTGACAGAATTGTCATCCGTGGCGTACTTGCGCACCTGGATCTGACCAGTCACAGCACTGTTCTCCCACTCGATCTGCGTGCACTTGCCGGCTTCCACATACACAGTCTTACCGTTGGACATGGCCGCATGGACTTTGGCCGCAGCGGCAACGAGTTCTGGCATACATGGTGGCCCCGTGGCCCGGAGGAGCTGAACAGCCCTGTGTTCAAGGCAGAGCTGCAGGAGGTCATGGACACGCTACGGGAGAGTGTGCTGAAAAACCGCTTCGCTATGGAGCGTTTTTGCTATAAACACGGCGGGAAAATCAGCGGCGGCTGGACACAAAACTAGAAGAGGGTATTCTGCACGCTGTGCGTCTAAAACGCAAAAACATTACCAGAAAGAAAAAAGAAATCGCCACCGCAATCTATCTGTATCAGGTAGACTACGATGGCGAATGGGGTGAAATATATTTTGACTTTGTGAACCGGACAACGGAAATCCGAAAACTTGCAGAATGGGATCGAATGATAAGTAAAGTATTCTCTAAAAAAGCAATTTGTTACATACAAACTCATCCCTTATTAGTCAACTTAAAAGAGATCGTAATTTCATTCTCTTTGTAAGAAAAATCACGAATTTTGCATTGAACAAATTCGTTCAAACGAATATAATAGAAATGGTAATTGTTTGCTTTTACTGGAGGTGGATTCAATGCTGAATGGCTATATTACAACGCAGGAAGCTGCGCAGAAATGGAACATAAGCGCCCGACAAGTCCAAATCCTTTGTAAAAATAATCGTATAGAAGGCGCTGTACAGATCAATAGAATATGGCTGATACCTGCCAATGTCAGTAAACCCACGAACACCTATAAATATCAATCACAGCATAGTTTATAAATTACAATCGCAGTCGCAAACAGAGGGAGGGCTGCTGTTTTGAAAAAAAAAGAAGCAAGTGCAAGAATTAAAATCAATCGTCTGTTAGAAGAAGCTGGCTGGCGTTTCTTTGACGATGAAAACGGACCTGCAAATATACAGCTGGAACCCAATGTCAAAATGTCCAAAGCTGATTTGACAGGCCTGGGCGAAAATTTTGATAAGGTGAAGAATGGCTTTGTGGATTTTCTGCTCCTCGATGATAAAGGTAAGCCTTTTATTGTGCTGGAAGCAAAAGCAGAGGATAAAGATCCCCTGGTCGGCAAGGAACAGGCCAGAGAATATGCCAAGTCTTTTTATCTCAAGTATGTGATCCTCTCCAACGGAAATCAGCATTATTTCTGGAATATTTACAAGGGAAACCCGCAGCTTATCACGGCTTTCCCCAGCTATGAAAGCATTCGGGAAAGCAAAGCTATGAACGCCGACCCAGCAAAACTATATTCAGAGGAAATTGGAGCGGATTATATTACCGTAATCAAAAACCCTCGATATATGGAGGCACCCGAGTACATAAATCCGGAAACTCGTCATCAATTCTTATATGATAATGGACTGCGCTTTCTCCGTCAGTATCAGATCAATGCGCTGAAAGCCTTGCAGGAATCTGTACGACGTGGAAATCAGAGGTTTCTGTTTGAGATGGCAACCGGGACAGGAAAAACGCTCACTTCTGCTGCCGTAATCCGTCTTTTCCTGCGCAGCGGAAATGCGAATCGAGTGCTTTTCCTGGTGGACAGAATTGAGCTTGAAAATCAGGCTAAGAAAAACTTCCAGAATTATCTTGCTCCTGATTATCACACAGTTATCTTCAAGGAGAACGTAGATGATTGGCGGAAAGCGGAGGTTGTCGTTTCCACCGTACAAACGCTTATGTTCAACAATAAGTACAAGCGTTTTTTTAAGCCTACCGACTTTTCACTTATCATTGCGGATGAGTGTCATCGTTCCATCAATGGAAACAGCCGGACCGTATTCGAATATTTTCTCGGCTATAAGCTGGGATTGACGGCTACGCCCAAAGACTATATCAAAAATATTGATGTAGAAAGGCTGAAAGCTACTGATCCACGGGCATGGGAAAAACGGCAACTGCTGGACAGCTATAAAACCTTTGGCTGTGAAAGCGGCGACCCAACATACCGCTATTCACTGTTGGATGGAGTTCGTGACGGCTATTTGATCAATCCTACAGTAGTGGACGCCAGAACTGATATTACAACAAAACTATTGGCAGATGAAGGTTATGCCGTGATTTCGCAAGGGGATGAAGCGGATGAGGAACAGGAAGAAACCTACTTTGCCCGTGACTTTGAAAAGAAGTTTTTCTCCGAAGAAACCAACAAGATGTTTGTCAAAACTTTTATGGACAATGCACTCCGTGACCCGATTACCGGAGAAATTGGCAAAGGAATCATCTTCTGCGTAAGCCGCAAACATGCAGCAAAAATCACACAGCTGCTAAACGTGTATGCGGATATGATGTTCCCCGGCAAATACTGTTCGGATTTTGCTATGCAGATTACATCAGACGTTATGAACGCCCAGACCTATACAATCAACTTCCAGAACAATAATCTGAGCGGAACAACCAGTTTCCTGGAAGGGTATAAATCATCCAAGACCAGAATCTGTGTCACAGTGGGCATGATGACAACCGGGTATGACTGC